>JAEEGF010193751.1_pt1 | contig 71730 bp, 52 predicted proteins | sample 9134171 | NCBI WGS metagenome assembly JAEEGF01 (sample SAMN16246542, study PRJNA631951) | gut metagenome | biome: gut microbiome; feature: rumen; material: AP-attached | host: Bos | place: Iran: Karaj | collected 2018-10 | reverse complement strand
GGCATCCACTTTTCAACGATGACCGTTACGGCGGCAACAAGATCCTTCAGGGAACAATCTTCACCAAATACAAGCAGTTCATAGAAAACTGCTTCAAGATCCTTCCAAGGCAGGGACTTCACGCCAAAACCCTGGGCTTCGTACACCCTACTACCGGAAAGCAGATGGACTTTGACTCCCCGCTTCCTGAAGACATGAAAGCCCTTATCGAGAAGATGAGGAATTACGTCAAATCCCGAAACGATATAGAAGAGTAAACATCAGATAACGCCCGAGGGTGTTGTTCCTGGTGTCCTGCCAGTAATTCTCGGCATTTGTTCTGGAGACGGACCTGTTTGACTTCAGAATATCGTACACCTTAACCTTGGCAGTCATCCTTTTCCTGAAGAAAGTCTTTGAGACAGATGCATTCCAGATAGTCTGGCTTTTGCCGTAACCTTCCGAGTATCCGATGAAGAAACGATGGGTAAGGTCAGATGAAATATTCCATGTTTTGTTGATTGTCCAGTTCAGGGAGCCGCTTGCGCGGTTGGTCCAAAGGGAAAGATTCTCCAGGGATTTGGAGGAATACCAGGTCCTTCTGTAGGATAAAGACAACGCAGCCGTAGCCTCAAAATCGTCCAGTCGGTAACTAAGACGGTTGTTAAGACCCAGGTTGAGGTTCGTGGTGATATTCTCCTCAAACTGTGAGTTCACGTTCAGATAACTGATCCCGTTGTTCAGGGCTGACCGCGTCCAGAGGTTCCAGTAGAAATCTGTATTCGGAATCCTGTAATTGTACATCAGTCTGAGGTCCAGACTGTAGATGCCCTTGTCTGAATTGATGTACTGGCGCATCTGCACTCCGTCCGGAGTATAGGTCTTGCGGTTGATTATGCTGTTTGTGGTATACTTTCCCCTGAAGGTCACACTGAACCAGCGGTAACGGTTACGCTTGCCCGTCCGGTATTCCGTATCCAGATTGTGCGTAAATGAAGGATTCAGCCGGTCATTGCCTTCCTGGATAACCAGAGGGTTGGAATTGTCCTTAAGAGGAAGAAGCTGGTTCAGGGAAGGCTGGGAAGTGGTTCCCCGATACGTTACCCTGAGATATCTGCTTCCGTCAAACTTATGAATGAACCTTGCTGTCGGAGCAATGTTGTAAACCGTGTAGGAAGTGTCCCGGCCACGCCCTGTACTTTTTGTGGTGGAAGGCTGAAGGGAAGCCCCGAGCATAAAGTTGTAGCGTCTTTCCTGCTTTCGGAAACTCATCTCATAGCGCCTGGTGGTGAACCATCCTTTGTAATCTCTTGTCATATCCTCATCGAGGATGTCGTAACTGCCGGTTTCTGGATCATAGTCAAAGGTATTCCTCAGCGTGGTGGAACGACTCTTTGCGCTGCGGTGAGCGAACTGAAGGAAATAGTTTCTGCCAAGCGGCTCTGTATAAGTAACATACACTGCATAGCCATTGCTTGTATTCTTTCGGTGATAGAACTGGTCTACATCTTTTGTCCGGTTGATTTCCCCGTTCTTGAAGTAGAAAGTATTTGAGCGGTTGTATCCATCCGCGATGTTACGGGAGAAGTTGCCGTTGAGAACAAGGGCCATAGTCCTGCCGGGCTTGCCGAGCCTTTGTCTCCAGACAAATGTAACCCCTCCCTTCGCTGAAGAATTGTCTCCGAAGGAAGAACTCGTTCCCCTGTTTGTGGAATCCGCGTTTCTGAGAGTGGAGAAATCGCGTCCCCTGGAAAAATCTCCGCTGCCTAACTGGATATTCGGCTTGAGAGTAAAGGAAGTATTCTCGCTCGGCGAATAAACGGTCTCGCTGTTGAAGCGATGTCCCCGTGTCTTGTTGCGGTTGGAGTTTTGGGAATGGCTGTACTGGGTTACATCATCGCTGAGGCTGGAGACCCTGTCCACGGTTTGCTCAATAACCTGGTCCGATGCGGAATAGAGGTAACTGTTCTGTGTCTTAAGCTTTTTGTTCTTGCTCTCGTAGTTGTAGTTGGCTCCTCCCATCTTGCTGGTTGTCACTCCATTGCCGGTGGCGGTATTGCCCACCATAGAAGTCAGCATATCCATCGCCATATCCCTGAATCCGGCGTTGTTGGTGTTGTTGGTATTACCTATTACACTGAGCTGAGCAGTATTTGTAAACCTTCCGGCAAGCAGGGCTCCTTCATAGCGCCTGTCTGAACCGTATCCGCCACCAAGATTTCCGAACCAGTTATCGAAGATACCGTTCTTAAGACTCAGATCCAGCACGGTTTCTTCCTCGCCGTCATCTATGCCCGTGAAACGCGCTTCATCGCTCTGGCGGTCAAGAAGACGTATCTTCTCCACTATTTTTGCGGGTATGTTCTTGGAGGCCAGGGTCGGATCATCCATGAAGAATGTCTTTCCGTCTATCATTATCTTCTTGACCTCCTTCCCGTCCGCATAGATTTTACCGTCCTCTATCTCCACTCCGGGGAGTTTCTTGATGAGTTCCTCCAGCATATCGGCCTCCTCCACCTTGAAGGAAGAAGCATTGAATTCTATGGTATCCTGCTTGACCAGCATCTGATTGCCTGTCGCCGAGACGGTTATGGAAGAGAGAGTATTGGCGGAAGCCAGATAGACCGCCCCAATATCGTTTGCGCCCCTTTTGACATCTACAGTAGCGGTATAGGTTCTGTAGCCGACATAATCGATCCTGGCCTCAGCCCTGCCTACAGGAACCCTTTGTATTACCGCAGTTCCGGTTGAATCTGTAAGGGCGTGGCGCTTGGGATTGGTTTCCCCGATATACTTTACGCTGAAAAGTGCTGCTTCCACGGGAGCCTTGGTGGCACTGTCCAGAACAACAACTTTCAAAGTGTTCTGGGCAAATAGAAAATTCCCCCCACCATACAGTATGAGTACGATGAGGGGGATGATTCTGAATATCCCGATGGAGGCTTTCATATTATCTTCTTCTTCCACCTCCACCACCTGGAGGGCCCCATCTGCCAGGACCACCACCGCGTCTGGCATCACGCATGCTAACTCCACCGAACGAGCCGAAGCGGTAAGTCAGTGTGAACATCAGGTAACGGCCAAGGGTATTGTTGGTAACATCCTCGAAATAGTTCTCGGAAGTATTCCTATATGTATTCTTTGACTTGTTGAGTATATCGTAAACCCTTACCTTGAAGGTGAATGCGTTTCTGAAGAAGGTCTTGGAAACCTCGCCGTTCCAGATGGTCTGGCTCTGTCCGTATCCGGAAGAGTAACCGTTGTAGAACCTGCGGGTAATGTCGGTTGTGATGTTGAAGGTCTTCAGGAATGTCCAGTTTACGCTTGCGGTAACCCTGTTGCTCCAGGTCTGAACATCGTCCAGGCTCTTTACGCTGTACCAGGCGTTACGGAAATTGGTTCCGCCGCCGATCCTTGCCTCAAAGTTGTCTATCCTGTACGTCAGGCTGAGATTCAGCATAACATTCAGGTTCTTGGTCTCATTCTCGGCAAAATCTCCTGCAGTTGCAACATAGCTGATTCCGTTGCCATAGCTGAATCTGGAGAACACGTTGACGGTGAAATCACTCTTGGCTATCTTGGAATTATAGAAGATTCCGCCGGAGAAATTATAGATTCCCTTGTCGGCATTAATATACTTGCTATGCTGGACTCCGTCTTCGTCGTATCTCTTCTGGTTGATGATGCTCTTTGTCGTGTAGGTCGTCTCAAAGTTGAATCCTAAGAAGCTGAAGTTCTTGCGGTTGTTGGTCCTGTACTCTCCGCCGATACGGTGGGAGAATGAAGGGTTCAGTTTGTCGTTTCCTTCCTGGACATACAGAGGGTTGGAGTTATCCGGAATAGGAAGCAACTGGTTCAGATTCGGCTGGTTGGTTCTTCCCCAGTAGTAGAGCCTGAGGAACCTGTCCTGGGAAATCCTGTAGTCCAGTCTTGCGCTTGGAGAAAAGTTGGTTACGGAATAAGAGGTATCCCTGCCCCTTCCGATCGTAGTGGTCTTTGAAGGAGAGGCGCTGAAACCGAACATGAAGTTATATTTCTCCTCCTGCTTCCTCAAGGCGATTTCCGCTCTCTGATTCTGGAAGTTACTTGTATAACGGCTTGAATATTCGTCGTTGTGGATGGAATATGTATCGGTAACAGGATCGTAGTCATAGGTCTCCTTCACAGCGTTAGAGTGGTTGAGGCTGTAACGGTAGGATCCCTGGATGAAATAATTCTTTCCGAGAGGCTCGGTGTAGGTTCCGGCAAGTCCGAACTGGTTGGATCTCTGGTTCTGGTGATAATTCTGGTTGATTCCGTCAATCCTTCCTATGATTCCTTCGTTGAAATAGTTGGTCTCGGAGATGTTGAAACCATCAGAAGAGTTGTTTGAGAACGCGTAGTTAACTCTGAAAGTCAGGGTTCTGCCAGGTTTCCACAGTCTCTGTCTCCACATCAGTCTTCCGCCAACCTGCAAGGAGTTGTTGTCTCCGAAGGATGAATTGAAACCACGGTTAGTGGAATCAGCTCCACGAAGGGTGTAGAAGTTGTTCCTCTGGTCAAAGTCTCCACTCCCCACTCTCAGATAAGGACGGAATATGAAGGAGGTAGCATCTGTTGGATTGTACTCTATCTCGCTGTCGAACCTGTGACCCTGGGTTGATGTATTTTGCTTTCCATCAGACCAGTTGTTCTGGTTCAGGGTCTCTGACAGTATGGTGGTACGGTCCTTGGTCTCAAGAACATCCTTGTTTGATGTTGAGAAAAGGTAACTGGTGTTGACCTTGAGTTTCTTGTTCGGGGACTGATAGTTGAGATTGGATCCCAGCATCTTGGATGCGGTGATTCCGTTTCCTGTCCAGGAGAATCCGCCACGGCCTCCTCCGCCGCCGCCCATCATATTCCCTCCGCCGCCGGACATCATCACGCTCATCATGCTTCCAGCCATATCGTTGAAGCCGCGGTTATTGGTATTGTTGGCATTACCGATGAAACTGAGCTGAATCTTTGGAGTGAATCTTCCAACCAAGAACGAGCCTTCGTATCTCTTCTCGGTTCCGTAACCGCCACCAACGTGTCCAATCCATCCGTCAGCCATTCCTCTCTTGAGGCTGAGGTCCAGCACCGTCTCTTCTTCTCCATCGTCGATGCCGGTGAAACGGGCCTCGTCGCTCTTGCGCTCCACTACCCTCACCTTTTCTATAATCTTGGCAGGAAGGTTCTTGGAAGCCAGCTGCGGGTCATCCATGAAGAACACCTTTCCGTCAATCATTATCTTGGTGATTTCCTTGCCGTTCTGGGTGATTTTGCCGTCCGAGTCGATCTCTACGCCAGGGAGTTTCTTGAGGAGTTCCTCAAGCATATCGGTCTCGTTGGTCTTGAATGAAGAAGCATTGTATTCTATGGTATCCTTCTTGACAACAATCTGGTTTCCGGCTGCGGTAACCACAATACCCTTGAGGGTGTTCTGGCCGTTCAGGTAAACCGTTCCCATGTCATTGGCTCCCTTATGAACATCAAAAACCTGTGTATGCTGGCGGTAGCCCACGCACTCGATAAGAACACTTGCCCTTCCTACGGGAGCGGTCTTGATGATGGCCACGCCGGTGGAATCTGTAAGGGCATAACGCTTGGCCTGTGTCTCACCGATGTATTTGATACTCATTGTTGCAAATTCGACAGGTGTCTTGGAGGCACTGTCCAGAACCATGACTTTCAGGGAGTTCTGAGAATACGCCTTGTTCTGGCCCAAGAAAAGCAGTACCAAAGCAAGGGTTAGGAATAAGTATATCTTCTTCATAAATATCAATTTTCAAACTTTAGACGGAGATAGCCGGCAAAAGTAAAATTAGTGGTTTTTCGAACTTTTTACGCTTCTTATCGTCCGCGACGGATTCGACTTTACAAAATCTCCCCAGCTGGATTTGTGACCGGCACTTCGGATGTTCTCAGCTCCGGATTTTCCCACCCTGCGGCTCATCGCCGAGCCCTTTTTGGAAGCGGAAACGGAAAGGCGGGTACGGATATCTTCCGTCTGTGCCTTGGAGGTGAGGGATCCCTGGCTCAAAAAATGGCAGAGGGCTATGGCGACTGCGTCAGTAGCGTCCAGATACTTGACATCACAGCTGAAAGCCAGTATGCTCTGCACCATCGCTGAGACCTGTTCCTTGGATGCGGAACCCTTGCCGGTAACGGCCAGCTTCACGCTTGTAGGGGCATATTCATAAATAGGTATATCCTTCAGCAGAGCGGCCGCGATAGCTGCCCCCTGAGCCCTTCCAAGCTTGAGCATGGTCTGGGGATTCTTGCCGAAGAACGGGGCTTCAATGGCCATTTCATCCGGCCGGTACTTTCTGATGAGTTTGGAAATCTCAGACAGAATCCTCTGAAGGACAAGGAAATGAGTTTCCTCCTTCTTGAGGTTGACCACCCCAAGTTCTTTCAGGCGGGCCTTGCGACCGGTAACGGAAATGACCCCGAAACCAAGAATCCTGGTTCCAGGGTCAATTCCCAATATCACTTTCTGGTCCGCCATCAATACTCCTTAATCTATATAGTCAAATCCTGTGTAAGGTCTCAGACAGTCAGGAACCCTGATTCTGCCATCTTCAAGCTGATTATCCTCCAAAATGGATGCCAGGATCCTTGGAAGAGCAAGTGAACTTCCGTTAAGGGTATGTGCCAGGCGGATCTTGCCGTCATCATCCTTGAAGCGGAGTTTCATACGGTTAGCCTGATAGGTCTCGAAGTTGGAAACGGAGCTTACCTCAAGCCAGCGGCCCTGAGCCTGGCTGTATACCTCGAAATCGTAGGTAATCGCAGAGGTAAAGCTCATATCTCCTCCACAAAGGCGGAGAATCCTGTAAGGAAGACCGAGTTCCTGCACAAGGCTCTCCACGTGAGCCACCATTCCGTCCAGTGCCTTGTAAGACTCTTCTGGAAGGGAAAGCTGGACGATTTCCACCTTGTCGAACTGGTGCAGGCGGTTAAGGCCCCTTACGTCCTTGCCGTATGATCCGGCCTCGCGCCTGAAGCACTGGGTATAGGCGGTCATCTTTATAGGGAAGTTCTTCTTTGGAACTATGCAGTCTCTGTAGATGTTGGTTACAGGAACTTCTGCAGTAGGAATCATATAGAACTTGTCCAGACCTATATAATACATCTGCTCTCCCTTGTCCGGAAGCTGCCCTGTAGCGAAGGCTGAATCCTCGTTGACAACCAGCGGTGGCTGGACTTCAAGGTATCCGGCCTTGGTGTTGCGGTCCAGGAAGTAGGCTATCAGAGCCCTCTGGATCTTGGCACCTTTGCCGATATAAACCGGGAATCCCGCACCTGTAAGCTTGACTCCGAGGTCAAAATCTATTATACCCAGATCCTTGGCCAGTTCCCAGTGAGGTTTTGCATTCGGAGGGAGAACAGCCTTGTGGCCTCCTTCCTTAACCACTACGTTATCCTCTGCGGTCTTTCCCTGAGGAACTATGCTGCAAGGAAGGTTAGGCAGGAGGACAAGTTTCTCGTTCTGCTCTTTCTGAAGACTGTCAAGCTGCTGCTGAAGGGCTGCAGAAGCATTTTTCAGCTCGGCGACCTCCTTCTTAGCGTTCTCGGCCTCTTCTCTCTTACCCTCTTTCATCAGGAAGCCGATGCTCTTGGCGGCCTGGTTCTGGCGGGACAGATTGGCGTCCAGCTGAGTCTGGATGTTACGCCTTTGGGCATCGATATCCAGAATATCAGCGACAATCTGCTTTGCGTCGAAATTCTTTACCGCAAGCCTTTCCACCACGAAATCCGGCTGCTGACGCAATAATTTAAGTTCTAGCATAATCGTTTATCGGTTAACTTTTTGATTTCAAAATAAAAGGCGCCCTAAAAGCAAAGGGCGCCTTCTCAGATTTTCTCTATGCGGTAAACCCGGGATTAGCTCTTTGCCTCTTCCTTTGGAACTACCGATACATAGGACTTGCCTTCTGACTTTACCGTGAAGGTTACGATTCCATCCGTCAAAGCGAAAAGAGTATGGTCCTTACCCATTCCCACGTTCTTGCCCGGATAGTGCTGTGTACCTCTCTGGCGTACCAGAATGTTGCCGGCCTTGCAAAGGGAACCGCCTGAAATCTTCAGACCGAGTCTTTTGCTCTGTGATTCACGGCCGTTTTTGGAACTACCTACACCTTTCTTGTGTGCCATAATCTTTTACTTTAAGCGATTGATTCAATTTCCAGTCTGGTAAGGTACTGACGGTGTCCGTTCTTCTTGTCGAATCCCTTGTGGGCAATCTTCTTGAATACGATAACCTTGTTACCCTTAAGGTGCTCAAGCACTTTGGCCTTTACTGCGGCACCCTCAACATACGGAGTTCCGACTGTTACAGCTCCGTCGTTGTCTGTCAGCAGGACTTTGTCGAAGGTTACGGTAGAGCCTACCTCGTCTGCAAGACGATGAACGTAGATCTTCTTTCCGGCCTCAACCTTAAACTGCTGGCCTGCAATGTCTACAATTGCGTACATAATTAAAACACATTTTGGTTTTGACAGCAAGCGGCCTGACTTGCAGGCTCTTATAAAAAGCTCCACTGCCTTCTTTCTTTTGGGGAGGCAAAAGTAGTGTATTTGGCAGGAAAAAACAAAATTTTTGATTAAATTTGTACCCCTATGCATTGAAAAGATGGAATATCTGTCGCCATTCGAATATAATGATATAGTAACCGGACAGCGGTTTGTAGGCAGGGAAAAGGAGGTTTCCAGGCTTAGGAAACTGATTTCTTCTCACAAGAACGCCCTGCTCTACGGCCCGCCGAAAATCGGCAAGAGATCCATCGTGCACAATGCCCTCAAGGGTATGGACCTTGAAAAAGAAGGCATTGCGGTATGCAAATTCGACCTTTTCAACATCCGTCACATCGACAAGCTCCTGAGAAGACTGGCCCGTAGCGTGGCCAGGACCTTATTCAGCGAAGAGGAGCAGAAGAAGGCCTATTCTACCCTTCTGAAGAACATCCAGCTGGATCCGTCTTCCAAAGAGACATTGACGGAGAGGCAGATAAAGACACTTTTGAAGTTTCCTCAGTCGGCCGCCAGGCTGAAAGGCGTTCACCTGGTGGTCTATTTCCAGCAATTCCAGGATATCCTTCTGTTCGACAAGCCCATGAAGGTTCTCAATATGCTGGAAGGAGCGTTCGCCGAGGCTAAAGATGTCTCCTTTATTATTACAGGAGACAAGCGGAACGCTATGTATTCCATATTCGAGGAAATGCATTTCTTCCGCAACCTGGTGACGGAAATCCCTATAAAACCGGTTAACAGGAAGGTGTTCGCCGATTTTATCTGCAAGTGTTTTGCAGACAACGGAAAGGTCTGCTCCCAGAAGGACGCACTGATGATGTTCGACACCCTGGAGGGAGACCCGTGGTACACCCAGCATCTGGCAGAAATCTGCTACTTGCTTACAGACAAGGAACTTACGCCGGAGATTTACCAGAGGAGCCTGAGATATCTCCTGAGCATGTACGACTATGAGCTCCACAACACCATCTACGGACTGAGCACCCACCAGCTTCAGCTCATCAGGGCTATCCTGGATGGGGAAAGGCGTTTTTCCAAGACTGAAGTGCTTGAAAAATACGGGCTTAACTCCTCCGCCAACGTAAACAGGCTGAAGGAGGCTCTGATGAAGAAAGAAGTGGTGACTTTCGTTTCAAAGAATACGATTGAGTTCAACGATTCCCTACTGAAGCTTTGGTTCAGGAACTATTTCTTCAATGACAACAACTGATTATGAAAAAGATAGCGGTTTTGACAGGTGCGGGGATAAGCGCTGAGAGCGGAATCAGCACATTCCGGGACAGTAACGGACTTTGGGAGAATTATCCCGTTGAGGAAGTTGCAACCTCAGACAGCTGGTATGTCTATGGACGCAAAGCCCTTATGCTGGATTTCTACAACCAGCGGAGAAGGGGCCTGAAGGGCTGCGAGCCTAATCTGGCCCATAAGCTTGTCGCTGAGCTGGAAAAGGATTTTGATGTTACTGTGGCAACCCAGAACATCGACGACCTCCACGAGAGAGCCGGTTCTTCACACATAATCCACCTTCACGGGGAACTGACCAAGGCAAGGGGAGAGTTCGACGATTACTACAGCGCCTTCCCTATCGGATATGATGACATAAACATCGGGGACCTTACCAAGAAAGGACAGCAGATCCGCCCTCATATAGTATGGTTCGGAGAAGCCGTACCCGAGCTTGAGAAGGCGGAAAAGGCGGTGCGGAATGCGGATATCATGATTGTAATTGGCACAAGCCTTGCCGTTTATCCTGCTGCGGGGCTGGTTTATTACACCAGGCCCGGCACTGAAATTTACCTGATAGATCCCAAGGATGTGGCTTCCAGCGTGGGATTCACCCACATCAAGGAGAAGGCAACTGTCGGGATGCAGAAAATGAAAGAGATTCTTATGGCAAAAAAATAACGAAATAATAAACAACACACACACTTATGAGATTCAAAGCATTACTTCTATCGGTCATAGCCGGGGCCCTTATGGCAACCGGATGTGCACAGGAAGACCATCAGGACATGCCTTACATCGACCTGGACGGCATTTCTGCTGATGCTGTTCTGACTTTTGAAGCCGGAGCGTCTTCTCAGACCTTCACCATTTCCTCCAACAGGTTTTGGCATATTGACTACGATGCGGAATGGCTCCACATCGAACCGTCCGTAGGACCTGCCACAGAAACTCCTCAGGTAATTACGGTTACCGTTCTGAGCAACGACTCGTTTGACAGGAGCGTCCCTATCAAGGTTTCGATGGATTATGACTACAGGACCGTAACCATCAAGCAGAAAGGAGAATGGGGAGATCCTGAGGACTTGATTATCTACAAGAACAACTTCGACAAGGAGGCCGCCACCCAGACTTACGGAACCGGCACCAGCTGGCCTTACACAGACCAGAGCGACTGCTGGAAGAACGAGACGGGAAGCGGAGCCGGAGAAGTGCAGTACACTGCTTCCGGCATCAGCATCAGAAACAACTCCAATTCTAACGGCAACTATTCCGATTACGATGGTTCCGGAACCAACAACCTGTTCTTCGGTTCCAAGGGAGCCTTCAAGATCGCCAACATAGACATTACCGGCAAGGGAGTCAACTATGAACTCAGCTTCGGAAGCGAGAAGTATCTCAACCAGGGTTCTTCCGTATTCAATCCTGCTGAATTCCACGTATGGGTTGGTTCTGATCCTGACCATATGGTCGAGATAGAATACGCATTCCCAAGCGGATACAAGGACGGAAGGTGGGACAAGGCCACTTCAGTCTTCACCATACCTGACGGAACAACAACCCTTTGCGTTTACTATAAGGTGGATGTAGCCAGTGCCTATCGTCTGGATGACGTTAACCTGAGCATTTCCACCGTTGCAGGCACTCCGCTCAACTTTGAAGAGGGAGTAAATCCTGACAAGGACCCTAGCGCCGGAACAATTATCTACTACAACAACTTCGACAAGGAAAAGGCAACCCAGACCTACGGAAGCGGCACCAGCTGGCCTTACACTGACCAGACAGACTGCTGGATCAACCACGAGGGAGAGGGAGCCTCTAATGTAACTTACTGGTACAAGAGCATAAGTGTCAGGGCTAACAGTGCATCTGACGGATCTTATTCAGACTACTCCGGATCCGGAGTTAACAACCTGTTCTTCGGTTCAGACGGAATGTTCAAGATCAAGAATATCCAGACCAAGAGCGAATACGCAAATTACAAGATCACATTCGGAAGCGAGAAATATCTTAACGGCGGATCATCCGTATTCAATCCTCAGGAATTCCACCTGTATGTTGGAAGAGACACTTCCAAGTGGGTTGAACTCACCTACACCTTCCCTAACGGATTCAAGGATGGAAGATGGGACGAGGCCAGCACGACTATAACCATTCCTCAGGGAACCAGCGAGCTCTTCTTCCGCATCCAGACAGACGTTGCCAGCGCTTACCGCCTGGATGACTTCAAGGTTGTAGTTTCTGAAGAGGCTGGAACCAGCATAGACTTCGAACGGGGAATTGACCTGGATGGTGACCAGCCGGGACCGGACCCTACAGGAACATACGTATACAAGAAGGTTGAGAGAGTCACCAGCGGCAAGGCCTATCTGATAGTAACTACGGACGGTACCGTAGCAGCGGGCCCTATTGCTGCCGGCAAGACATTCGGCTATCTGCCTAAGGTAGCGGTAACTGCAGCGAACGGTGAGATTACATTGAGCACCGATGAAAACGAATTCACATTCACTGAGGTACAGATGCCTGGCGCTACAAATGATGTTTACTACACCATCCAGCAGAAGGACGGAAGATACCTCTACATGAAGGGAACATACACCAGTTGCAATGTCGATGCAAATCCTACCGAGGGACAATACTGGGTTGTCTCCATGTGGAATACGGGAATGGGTATCGTCAACCAGAATCAAAAATGGATGCAGTATAGCACAACCCACTCATCCTGGGGAGTTTACGACTCCGAACAGGATGGAGCCCTCATGCCTGAACTCTATGAGAGGGTAGATGACAGCGGAGAGGATCCAGGTGGAGACGATTCTGGTGGAGATGATACAGGCGATGAAATCTCGTGGACCATCGGCTCAGCCAACCAGTCATGGGCCGCGGAAACTGACGATACTTATGGAGTTGGTTTCTCCGCTTCAGACAACGACATTAAGGTTGGTTACTATAAGAATACAAGCACGTCAACTCCTGTAACAGCCAACACTGACCATATCAGGGTTTACAAGTACTCTGTCCTGGTAATCACACCTCTTGACCAGAGCAAGAAGATAAAGAAAGTGGTTTTGGAAGCCTCTGGAGCAAACTATTCATCCAGCATGGATGTTCTAGCTCCCGGAAGCGGAACTGCAACTGCTGCAGGCGCAACAATAACCTGGACAGGAACAGCCTGCGCGCCTTGGATTGGCTACGCTGCCAACGGACAGGTAAGAGTAAAGAAAATAACGGTAGTACTTGAATAAAGTGAAACGGATCAGAAACATACTGCCATTGGCGCTGCTGGCAACAATAATGTTGCTGGCGGCTGCCTGCGGCGGCGGTGGCGGTGGCAAAGGCGGAGATAAACCTGTTACTCCTGATGTCGTCGTGAGCCTGGCATTCAAGTCCCCGACCGTAGAAGCGGCAAAGGGCAGTCAGTTCGTGACGATTTCAGCTACTGGAAGCTGGACACTTAGTTCATCTGCCAACTGGCTGAAACCAAGCACAACTGGAGGAAGCGGAAGCACCACTATTTCCGTTACCTATGAAGAAAACACGTCTTCATCTCCGCGAACGGCAAATCTCACCCTGAATTGCTCCGGAAAATCAGTTACGGCTACCTTGACTCAGAAAGGCAAAGAAGAAATTCCTGTCAGCACTAATCCAGGATGGCTGGAATTGCCTGCAATACAGGCTGGGGCAGGACACAAATTTGTGTCTCATAATTTCTCTAACAAAAACCTGAGAAGTTTCTCCTATGACTGGAACTCTAACGACCTGGTTGCAAACTGGGTGGCTTATCCGCTAAACAAGAGCCTGATAGGCAGCGGAAACAGGACGGACGCTTGGGGGCTGGACCCAAAACTGACTTCTGCGGAACAGCCGATTCTTGCATCCGGTTACAAGGGCGGATATGACAGAGGTCACCAGCTTCCGAGCGCAGACCGTCTGACTTACGCCGAAAACGTCAAGACCTTCTACTATACCAATATGACACCTCAGATGAATTCCTTCAACGGTCAGATCTGGGCTACCGCAGAGAGTATGGTAAGAGGCTGGAGCACAAGCTGCGACACGCTGTATGTAATTACAGGATGTATTGTAAAGGGAAGCGGCAAGAAAGCCTACGACAACAACGGCAGGGCGGTTACCGTTCCTGTGGCCTATTACAAGGCTGTGCTACGCTACATGAAGGGAAGCACACTCGGTTACAGCGGTTATATGGGACTGGCTATGTACTTTGAGCACAAAGCCTACAGCCACTCCAACATTAATAATACCATGACAAACATCGTGATGAGTATTGACGCGCTGGAAGCCAAGATAGGTCTCGACCTCTTCCCTAACCTGGAAAAAGTTGCGGGCAAGAGTGTTTCTGATAAGGTAGAAGCTGAAGACCCTACCAAAGTTTCATACTGGTGGTAATAGAAAACTGAAATGAAAAAACTACTGACATATAAATCGTTGACTTTACTGGTTCTGGCCCTGATTCTGAACCTCGGCGGCAATGCTTTGGCTCAGAACAAGGTCAAGACATATGTCATAGGATTCTACAACTTAGAGAATCTTTTTGACACTTATCACGACGATGGGAAGAACGACTTCGAATACCTTCCTGACGGAGCGAACCAGTGGACAGACATCAAATATCAGAAGAAGGTTCACAACATGGCCAAGGTCATCAAGGCCATGAAAGAGGAAAACCATGTCTATCACGCCGTGCTTGGAGTAAGCGAAATCGAGAACAGGCACGTTCTGGAAGATCTGGTAAACGATCCCCAGATCGCCGATGCAGGCTATATGATAGCCCATTTCGACGGCCCTGATTTCCGTGGGGTTGACGTGGCCCTTCTCTATCAGCCGAGAAAGTTCGAGGTGCTGGACGAGCAGAGCCTTCCTTTCGACTTTAATTCGGACAAGATTGTATTTGACCTGGATTCTGCGGGCAAGGCCGCTTTCCGCACAAGAGACATACTTATGGTAAGGGGTCTTCTTGGAGGAGAAATGTTTGCCTTCTATGTTGCCCACCTTCCATCCAGAATCGGAGGCAAGGGCGGGGACCTCAGAAGCCGCGGTGCGGAGATAATCTACACCCACGCTGCAGCCCTTATGGAAGAATTCCCGGGTATCAAGATTGTGGTGATGGGAGATATGAACGACAACCCTACAGACGAAAGCATGACCGTCTATATGCATGGAAAAGAGAATATTGAGGATGTGCAGCCGGGGGATTTCTTCTGTCCGTTCATATCCATGCTCAAAGCCGGATACGGGTCCCTGGCTTATCAGGGAGCCTGGAATATCTACGATATCCTGCTTGTGAATTCCAATCTTGCAAAAGCTGAAAAGGGCACCTTGAGAATTATCCCGATAGTAAAGAAGAAGTTCTACGGAAGAATATTCCACAGGCCTTGGATGGCTACCGAAGAGGGCCAATACAAGGATGTGCCTTTCAGAACATTCTCAAACGGAGCCTTTGTGGGTGGCTACAGCGACCACTACCCTACCTATATAGTTGTAACAAATAAAGAATAAAGATATGCTAAAGAAAATTTCCCTGATTTTAGCCTTAGTAATGTGTTCTGCCCTGGCGTGGGCGCAGACACCTACAGGCGGTGTTAAGGGAACGGTAATCAACCGTACAAACCGGTCTGCGGTTTACAACGCGAGGCTGATGCTGCTCAGCGGCTCGGAACGCGTTGCCACCGCAACAACGGATTCTGACGGAAACTTCCTGATTCCCGACCTTAAGGACGGAGTCTACACTTTGGTCATAGCGGCAGACAACTACGTGACCACAAGAGTAAACGTTACCGTCAACAACGGTTATGTAAAAGACATGTTCACGATTTCCGTTTACCCTATTATCCGCGAGAGTGAAGTCAACATTGACGAGGAAATGGTAGACTTTGACCTGGAAGATTCCGGTTATCAGGACAATCCGACAATCCTGTATGGCCAGAACGACGTGTTCAACAACCAGGCCGGATACAATTTCTCGGCTGTAAGGTTCAAGACAAGAGGTTTCAACAGCGAGGCTCAGGACGTTTATCTGGCAGGCATCAAGCTGAACGATGCAATTACCGGTTATTCTCCTTTCTCCCTGTGGAGCGGACTTAACGAGGCCACAAGAACCAAATATACCGTAAACGGCGGAGACATTTCAGACTACGGATTCGGAGGCTACAACGGCCTCACCAATATTCCTGCTAACGCTTCCAACGTGCGCAAGGGATGGAGGACAAGCGTTATGACCAACAGCAGTCTCTACAGGCTGAGGCTGATGCTTACCTACGCTTCCGGAGTTCTGGACAACGGATGGAGCTATGCTTTCAGCGTATCTGCCAGACTTGGAGGCAACGACTGGATCAACGGAGTCTTCTACAGGTCTTTCGGCTACTATGCCAGCGTGGAGAAGAATTTCGGCAAATACCACAGGATCGGAGCCACCATTCTGGGAACTCCTGGAAGGAGAGGTGCACAGAACGCTTCCACCCAGGAAGTTTATGACCTGATGAAGGACAATATGTACAACTCCAACTGGGGCTGGCAGAACGGCAAGAGGCGCAACGCAAGGGAGAGAAGGGTTCACGAGCCTATCGCGATACTGAAATATGACTTTACCCCTTCAGACCGCTTCAAGGCCTCCCTCACCACACTCTACAGGTTTGGAAAGAACGGCTACACGGCTCTTGACTGGTACGATGCCGCAGACCCTAGGCCTGACTACTACCGAAACCTTCCGTCTTACTTCCTGATGGACAACCAGGACTATAACCGAATCAATGTCCAGAAATATATGTGGGCAAAGGATTCCTGGGAGCAAAACGTCAAGACCATTACCCAGATCAACTGGGACAGGCTCTACGATGTAAACAAGCACAATACCACCGCTGAAGGCCTGAGGTCCAAGTATGTGCAGGAAGAAAGAAGGGTTGACCAGAAAGACCTCAACGTAGGACTTAACTTCAAGTGGAACGCTTTCAGGTGGTGGACGATTACCGCAGGCGCCAACGCCAAGTGGAACAGGACCGAGTACTACAAGATAGTTGCAGACCTTCTGGGCGGAGAATACTATGTTAACATAGACAACTTTGCAGAAAGGGACTATGCTACCAACGAAGCTCTGATCCAGAACGACCTCAACTACTTCTTCAAGCACGGCCAGGCCCAGATTCTTCACAAGGGAGACAAGTATGGATATGACTATTATGCCCATGTCCATAACTATACCGGATGGATGAACTGGACATTCCGCTACAGAGGCCTCAGGCTTGATATGGCCGGACAGGTCAAGAAATCAAAATTCTGGAGAGAAGGTCTCTACAGAAAAGGCCTGTTTGCAGGTCAGGACGAGAACGGCAACGACATCTATTATAATGGCGAGAACCTGACCAAATACAGTCACGGAGATGTTATCTCGTCTTACGGAAACAGCGAAAAGTGCGATTTCACCACTTATTCAGGCAAGGCAGTTCTGAGCTACAGTCTGCTTGGAGGCCACAGGTTCTCGGTAAGCGGAGGATATTTCACAGAACCGCCGATGTTCAACAAGGCATTCATATCGCCGAGAACAAGAAATACCCTTATGATGTATCTCGACAAGACCAGGATAGTGGCCGCCGACGCTACCTACTCCCTGAACAACAACCACGTAAACTTCAGGATCACAGGTTTCTACTCCACTATCAAGGACCAGACGGAAGTGATGAGTCTCTACGACGACAGCCAGAATTCCTTCACCAACTTTGCAATGAGCGGAATCGACGAAAGGCATATAGGAGTTGAGATGGGATTCAAGGCTCCTCTGTTCCTTAACGGTCTGTTCCTTGTTGGAGCCGGAAGCTACGGTGAGTATATCTATACTTCCAACCCGTACATGACTCAGACCTTCGACAACACCACCGAGATTATCTACGACTACATAAAGATTCCTTACTGGATGAGCCATCCAACCTTCAAGATGGATGACAGCGGTAATTACATCAAGGACGAAAAAGGACATTATGTTGTGGACAAGTACAAGCAGCACTATGTTCCTTCAACTCCTCAGCTGGCAGCCAGCCTCGGCCTTTCCTACAACAAGAACTACTGGTTCCTGGACGCCAACGTAAACTACTTTGACAAGTCCTACCTTGCAATGAATCCTCTTTACAGGACGGATATGGCAACCGCCGGTCCGGACAAGATTATCACCCCTGGTGAAGTTGAATATATGACCGAACAGGAGAAGTTCAAGAGGGCTTGGGTTGTAAACCTGAGCATCGGCAAGAGCTGGTACATAAGGCGCAAATACCAGTTGGGATTCAATGTCAACATCAACAACGTGCTCAATAACAAGAACGTAAAGACGGGTGGCTTTGAGCAGAGCCGTATGGTTGACAATACTATCAGCAAGGAATGCTACTACAAATTCGACCCTAAATATTACTATATGACAGGGTTGAGCTATATGGTTAACCTCTATTTCAGATTCTAATACATACAGGCTATGAAAAAGATATTGAATATCGCATATATTCTGATTGCAAGTTCATTTCTGGCAGCTTCCTGCTCAGAATGGGATCCTGTTGTAAACATCGGTTACGACCAACCTGAGGAAGTACCGTATCCTGACATCAAGGCAAACATTTCAATTGCCGCAGTCAAGGCAATGTATGTAGACAAACCTGTCCACATAGAAAAGAATCTGGTTATTGGAGGCCAGGTCACTTCTTCAGACCAGAGTGGAAACATCTACCGCTCGATGTATATCCAGGACGCAACCGGAGCCATCGAGATAAAGATTGGAAAGAGTTCTCTCTACAACGACTACCGCCCAGGGCAGTGGGTGTTCGTCAAGCTGGACGGACTCACTCTCGGAACCTACGAGGGTATGCTCCAGATTGGTCTGGACGATCCTTCCGGAGAATACGAAACAGCTTACATTGATGTTCAGAGAATGATTGACCTGCACGTTTTCAAGGGAAAGATAGACACTCCAGTCCAGCCGATCGTGCTCTCTGAAAGCGAGATTCTGCTTGACCAGAACATGGAAAAGCTGGTGACTCTCAAGGGCCTGAAATACGCCAACGAGGCATTTGCCCTCCTCTATCCGGATCCTAACGGAGACAAGAAGAGCACTGCCAACCGCGTTTTCCTCAGCGACAAGACCTGGGGAATCACAACTTGGGCAATGAGCAAGAACAAGATGCAGGCTTATCTGGATTCCGGAATCTGGGACGAGGCCAAGACCGCAGACGGAGCCAAGACCGTAGCCGAGCTCAGGAAGGAAAATGCCATTGAGGCAACTGGCACATATGTTAGCCAGTACTTCAAGATGGGAAGCAAGGAAATCCAGATCAGAACCAGCGGATATGCCAAGTTCTCAGACGTAGAACTCGATGAGGGAGTCCTCAACGGCACCAAGCTCATCGATATTACCGGAATCCTTACCAACTATCGCGGATCAGCACAGTTCACCCTGATAGACCTGGATGGAGTAAAAGTTTACTCAGCAGAATAACCTATGAAAAAACTGACAATACTATTTGCAATACTTATGATGGTTGCTTCGTGCAAAGACAAGAATCCTTTCCTGGCGGAATGGAACACCCCTTACGGAATTCCTCCTTTTGACCAGATAAAGACTGAAGACTATATTCCTGCAATCAAGGAAGGTATCGAACAGAACAAAAAGGAAATCGAGGCCATCATTAACAATCCCGAAGCACCGAACTTTGCCAACACGGTTGCAGCTTTCGAGTTCTCTGGACAGCTCCTGGCAAAGGTTTCCGGCGTTCTTTTCAATCTCGCCGAGACCGATGCTGACTCTACGCTTAACAAGGTTGAAGACGAGGCAAACAAGCTTATGACCGCCCATTCGGATGATATCTTCATGAACAAGAAGTTCTTTGAAAGGGTTAAGGCCGTCTATGAAGCAGACCAGAGCCGTCTGGACCGTGAGCAGCAGATGGTGCTGAAGAAACTCTACCAGAGATTCACCCGCAACGGTGTGGACCTTGCAGACGAAGCTCAGCAGAAGATGAAGGAAATCAACCAGGCCCTCAGCGATGCCCAGCACAAATTCGGCGATAATCTCCTTGCACAGAGCAATGCCTTCAAGGAGAAGTTCGGAATTCCGGTTTCAGCTTACTCCGACGAGATGGCAAGCTGCCCGGACAGGGAAAGGCGAAAGGCTATGTTCGAGGCATATTCGAACCGAGCCAACCACGACGACGAGTTTGACAACAAGGCCCTCTGCCTTCAGATACTGAAACTCAAGGCTCAGAAAGCCAAACTTCTTGGTTTCGAAACTTTTGCAGCCTACCAGCTGGACGACAAGATGGCCCACGACCCTCAGACCGTGGACACATTCCTGGATGAGATAATGGTTGCTGCAAACGCCAAGAGCAAGGAAGAGGTAGCCGATATGCAGAAGGTTATGGACCGCGACATCAAGGCCGGCCTTCTCCCTAAGGGAAGCAAGATCGAACCTTGGGACTGGTTCTACTATGCGGAGAAGGTCAGAAAGGAAAAGTATGACCTGGACGAAGAGCAGACCAAGCCTTACTTCAAGATGGAGAACGTGCGTAACGGCATCTTCTACGCAGCCAACCTTCTTTACGGAATCAACGTGGAGCCTATCCAGAACGCTCCTAAATACAATCCTGAGGTTGACGTATTCAAGGTAACCGATTCAGACGGATCTCTTCTGGGAATATTCCTGACCGACTATTTCCCTAGAAGCACCAAGAGAGGCGGTGCCTGGATGAACAATTTCAGAGACCAGTATGTAGACAAGGACGGAAAGGAAGTCCGCCCTATCATCGTGAACGTTGCAAACTTCAACGCCCCTACCGACTCTCTTCCTGGCCTGCTTACCATCGACCAGGTGGAGACCATGTTCCACGAATTCGGTCACGCCCTCCACGGACTCCTGACCAAGTGCCACTACCCTTCCGTAAGCGGAACCAGTGTGGCAAGGGATTTTGTGGAGACTTTCTCCCAGTTCAACGAAAACTGGGCTTTCCAACCTGAAATCCTGGCTCAATATGCAAAGCACTATGAAACAGGAAAGGTTATTCCGGATTCCCTGGTTAACAAGATTCTTGCAGCCCGCCAGTTCAACCAGGGCTTCATGACCGCTGAACTCTGTGCCGCATCAATCCTGGACATGAAATGGCACGAACTCAGCGAGGAGCAACTGGAAGGAGTGGATATCAAGGCTTTCGAAGACAAGGTCTGCAAGGATATGGGACTGATTTCGGAGATAATCCCGAGATACCGTACCACATATTTCAACCACATTTTCAACTCAGGTTACAGCGCTGGTTACTACAGCTATCTGTGGAGCGAGGTTCTGGACAAGGACGCATTTGACTTCTTCACCCAGCAGGGAATCTATAACAAAGATGTAGCTACCAAGTTCCGCAAGACCTTCCTGGAGAAGGGTGGAAGCGAAGAGCCTATGGTTCTCTACGAGATGTTCAAGGGAAGCCAGCCCGACCCTAAGGCAATGCTGAGGGCCAGAGGTCTTATAAAGTAATCAGAAACGAAGTCTCAGGTCAACTCCGGCCTGGGAAGGGCGGCCGCGCTGCATGAATCCGGCGTTTCCGCTATCGAAATAGAACAGTGCATAATCCTTATCCAGGATGTTGCTGCACCAAATGGAAACCTCCAGACCCGCATAGCCGCTTCTGGAGGATTTCTTTTTCCCGGTGGAGAAAGTGACCCTGCCGCCCAGAAGACCGTAGAAATTCTGGCTGACATCGTTTGCCTCAGTGAAGTAAATTTTGCCGATTCCCGTATAATCCACGCCGAAGGACAGTTTGCTGTTATGGCTGAGGTCTATTCCGTAGGATGCTGCCAGATGAAGCGTGTGTTTTGGTGCAAACGGCACGTACTTATCCTTGAAGTCCCTGTCTTCCAAAACTCTCTTCCCGTCTTTTACTACAGATACCTGGGTAAGGTTTCTTGTGAATCTGGCGTCAGTATATCCGTAATCGGCCACGATGTCAAGCCCGTATACAGGATTCCAGAGAAGGGAAACCTCTCCTCCATAACTGCGGCTCTTTCCGGCATTGGAAGTGTAACGTCCCATACCGCTTTCCACAAAGCGGGAAACCTGCTGGTCCTTCACCTTCATGTAGAAAAGGCTCACATCCATAGACAATCTGGAATCGGCTGAAGTGAAATGCCCCCCTATCTCGTGGTTCCAGGCAAACTCAGGCTTATACCTAAGTGCCGCATTGATGGTCTCGTCGTTTTCCAGGGTGCCCACGTTCTTCTGAAGGTCCGTCTGCATGTAATCGCTGAGCATCTGGATATTGAATCCTCCTCCGCGATAACCTCTGGCAGTCATTATGTAGATATTGTTCCTCTTGTTGAAGTCATATTTGAGGGCCAGCCTCGGCAGTACAGGCATCGATTCCTGATACTGTTTTCCCAGGTATTCAACCTTGTACGTACCCTCGCTGGTCCTTCCACCGGGCATTGTCATCAGGTAATTCATCGCTGAGGATGTGGCATAGTCTATCTTGACCTTCTCATAATCAAACCTCACGGCAAGGGTTGCGGACAATCCTTCCGCTCCGAAAATATCGTTGAAAACGCTCTGATGGAAAACGGCTCCACCGTATGATGGCAGATGGAAAAGCCCTGGAATGTCCATATAATCGTCCGTAAGCTTGACTTTAACAGGAGAATGCGCCATCGCTGCATCCATAGTTGCCTGGAGAGAAGAAATGAAATCGCTCCCGAATGTCATCGGAGTAAAATTCCTATTCCACTGATAGAATCCCGACACTCCCGTGGAGAAATCCATTCCGCCCCAGATCTCATTCCACCTGCCCTTTATGATAACCTCCTGGCTTATGGTATTCTGCCTCTGCTGCTGGTTCATCGTGAAACGGTCTGCCGGTGAATAATCCGTATCCATCCTCATCTTGTCACTGAGATACTGCCAGGCAGTGGCACTGTTGATGGTAATTCCCAATCCCTTCGGAGAATAAGACGTTATCAGTCCGGCATTCAGGAGATTTCGGCGGTAACCGCTCTTGTAATTGTAAGACGGGAGGGAAAACTCGCCCGTAGCCTTGTCATAGGCTCCGTATGGATATCCTCCGTCATCATTGTACTCGTAGCTCACGTTAAGGTCAAATGACAAAGCCCCAGATGGCCTCCATATTCCGTGCATCCTTCCTCCGGCACTGGATCCCTTGTCAATCTTCTTTCCGTCAAACTCATTCCTGTAGAATCCTCCGCTGTAGTCGTAGAAGCCTCCGGCCGAGAAAGCAAACTTATCGCTGATCCTATGATAATGAGTCAGATATGCCCTATATCCATTCTTGGTGGCAGCACTCAGCATCAGGTCCGTTCCGGAATAGTCGAACGGGCTTTTGGTCCTGACATTTATCAGTCCACCCATCGTATTCCTGCCGTATAAGGTTCCCTGAGGTCCTCTCAGCACTTCCACTCTCTCTACATCAGAATAATCAAAGTCAAATCCGCTCTTGTCGAAGTACGGAATACCGTCTACATAGATTCCCACTGCCGGAGAATTGATCCTTGAACCTATTCCCCTTACATAAATGGATGAAGTGTATTTTGTCCCGTAATCCGGGATGTAGAGATTCGGCACCAACCCCGTAAGGTTCTTCATCGAGAACACCCTCTCATCTTCCAGGGCCTTCCGCTGAACGATGGACGAGGAAACCGGCTGGTTCCTCAGCACCCTGTTCTCCTTTGGAGAATCCACGACCCATAGGCTCTCTATTGAATACTCTGCGATTGTATCTGCCTGATAAATAGCTGAATTATCCTGCCCATAAGCATAAAGGCAGGTTAAAAGCATAAAGGACAGCACGGCTGTCACATTCCTCATTGTCTTCTTCATATTCATGAGGACAAATATCAGAATAGTTTGTCAGAAAAAATAGTGTTTGTCAATCCGTAATTAGGATTATTTGTGCGCCTCTCTCATTTTTTGTCTGAACTCCAGCGGTGTCATCCCCGTCTGCTTGCGGAAAAAGCGGGAAAAATAAGACTGGTCGCTAAGCCCCACAGCAAAGGCAACATCCAGAACCGGCATTTCAGTTTCCTGGAGAAAATGCTTTGCCCGGGTCAGGCGGGCAATGGCTATCCACTCTCCGGGACTGCGCCCAGTTTCCCGGCGGATCATCCTGCAGAAACCATTTGGAGTAAGACTTGCCTCCCTGGCATAGTCTTCAAGCTCCCCGAAAGGAAGATCCGTATTGAATATCTGTCTGAGGAAATTGCTTGCCCCGGGATGTCCGCAGACATTTGCCGGGAGCATATCCAGCAAAAGCCTGACAGCGTTCTGAATAAACTCGCCCTTATTCTTTTCGGACGCTCTTGCCATCATATTGAAAAGCTCTCCGGCGAATTGTGCCTCTTCGAACCAGAACGCAAAATGAAGTGGCTGGGCAATCAGCGCTTTTTCTCCAGCCATGGAGGCAGGGAAACCTCCTGTATAACCATGAGCATCGCGATAATATAGAATGGAAAAAGGACGGTTCTCGGGAAGAAGAAAAAGATGCCCTGCAGTGCAATGGAACAGTTCTCCTTCAGCTTCAACCAAAATCTCTCCACCGGTCAGATATGCAAAACTGACAAGCGGAAAAGCTCTGGGAGGTACCTCAGCGGCCTTGATATAGCCCTTGGTGTCCATCCTTCTTATGAAGAAAGGCATCGGTGACATAATGCAAAATTAGCATTTTTTATTATTACATTTGCCCCTTGAAAACTGCTATATGAACTGGAACGGAATACTTATAGGCGTAATCTCTTTCCTGATCATCGGAATCTTCCATCCTCTGGTGATCAAGGGTGAATATTACTTTGGTGTCAAGATATGGTGGGCTTTCCTGATTGCAGGAATAATCTTCGGAGTATGGGCCTGCCTTACTCCAAGCATTTTCTGGAGCGCCATCCTGGGAGTGGCTTCCTTCTCAAGTTTCTGGGGAATCCTGGAAGTATTCCACCAAAGGGAAAGGGTCCGCAAGGGCTGGTTCCCGAAAAATCCCAACCGTAGATAATCTCTAACAGACTTGTCATCAAAAAAATATCGGGCATCCATCCTAGGATTACCCGATACTAAGTGCTAAAGAAGCGACGATTAACCATAACTATGGCTCGTCCTCTGAACCGCCTGCGTCTTGATTGCCTGATCCGCCATGGCCAGGTAAACTAGGACCAAAAGGGCCCCCTCCACTACCGCATACGATTCCCTCGAGTCTAGTTTCAAATTCTTGGATTACAGGAGATTCGTAGTAGTTATTCCTTTTCATTTTCATATGAATTAAGTATTAATTATGCTATACTACTAATCCTAAATGGAAATCTGCACAAATATAACCATTTTCTCATTACAAATATAATTGATGGTATTATTTGCTCATGTTATAATCCGCGATGGAGAAGATCTCCGTGGAGACTTCCCCTATCCATCCGGCCTTGTCGCAAACAGCGGTCTGGACTTTTACGAAATCAATGTACTTGAGGTTGGCAGGCTTGCCTTCCCAGGTAACTGCATCGCTGATCTTGAAGTGATTGTCAGATGCTCCGGCGGAAGAGTTGTCTCCTCCTGAGAGGCGGTCAATTTCGCTGAAATTGTCTGCATAGCCCCATCCGAAATCCTGATTGATCCAGTTGTCCTTGCTGATTTCCTTGGTCCTTGAGATGAGTTTTGAGCCGTAGAGGGTGTATGTGTTTGTCTTCACCCAGTTAGGATAGTAACTGTCCTGAGTGTGGTATGCAGGAAGGTAGTCAACGCAGCCGGATTTGCCGTCTGAGGAAACCCACTGGACGGAAGACTTGGAATTTGGCTTGTAATAGGTTATTGCGTAATCTTTTGTCTGGGTGCTGTAATCACTTCCCTTCAGCTCGTACCAGGTGTCGTCCGGAAGGCCGTTGCCGTTCTCGTCCTGCATCACCCATACGATGCCGGGTTCGGAAGAATTGTGGAAGGCGTTGCCGGCAATGGCGAGGTTGTAGCCGCCGTCATTATCCACGCTGTGGTCGAAGCCGGCGATGATGTATCCGCCCCAGGCTCCCAGGGAAACGAAGTTCTTGGCTTCCATCCTCTTCTGGGCGTACTGACATGCTTCTTCCTTACTGTTTGCGGTAAAGCCTTCGTTGATGAACTGACCCGGAGCAGGCATATACTCGTAAATCTTGTTCCAAGGAGCCGTGCCCCCGGTTCTCTTGTATGTACCTTCTGGTTGGCAGACATTTACGGTCAAGGTCTTGGACTGGGAGCGGTAGGAATTTGTCATAGTGACTGTGAGCGTATGCTTGCCGATGGCCCCCTCCGAGCAGACATAGTAAGGCTGTGCGGAATTCTGGACCTCGGTCCCGTCGAGTTTCCAGATGAACTTGGCATCAAAGGCGTTTTCCAGGTCGCGGATGAGAATCCTTATGCTTCTTCCTGTGGAGTAGTTATATGTATCTGATTCAAAGCCCCATCTGAATGGCATATCCTTTTCGTCGAGAACCTTTACGGTAAAGCTCAGAGAAGCCTGCCCATCCTCGTTCTTGGCGGTGAACTTGAAGTTATGGGTGCCCGTCTGGGATGCAGAATACTTGTAGTCTTTGGAAGTTGAAACCTCTGCTCCGTCCACACTCCAGCTGTAAGTCGCTCCATCAGTGTTGGTAACTACCGGGGCAAACTCGTGTTCAGAACCCTTGAGGATGGAGAATCCGCCCTGCGGGACAGCCATTCCTATCACCGGAGGAAGTTTCTCAGCGACGGTTATCTTCACCTCCCTGGAAGCGCTTCCATTGGAGTTGGTGACGGTAATCTTGGCGTAAAAGACACCAGGGGTAGAGGATGAGAAGGTAAGGTTCCTTTGGGTGGAAATCACTTTGCCGTCTATGGTCCAGCTGAATGTAGCCCCATCAGCGTTGGAATATGTTGGAGTTATGGTTATGCTCTTTCCAACCTTTACCGTAACAGCCTGGCTTTCCAAGGATATGGAAGGCCCCGGTTTAGGTGTGGGATTCACCGGCTTTCCGCCACAGGCGAAAAGAAGCATTGCCAAAGCAAACGTTGCAATTATCCTGATTGCAAATTTCATGTCGGCAAAGATAAGGAATCGTGACTAAAGGTCAACTACAAGTTTCAGCTTAACATTGGTGCCAGGCATAGGATAGCACTGGACTACCTCATACTGCTGGTTGAGGATGTTATTGATTTCCAGAGTGATCTTAAGTTCCCTGTTCTTCGGGCCGATGGAAAGGCTGCGGGTAATTCCCATATCGTGGGTATACCAGGCAGGAGAATAATTCTCCACGATGTTGGCTACAGACTCATATCTTTCTCCAGTGTAGATGAAGCTATAGGTAAGAGCCCACTTTCTCCAGTCTGCGGTAACAACAACGCTTCCGCTATGCCAAGGGATATATGGTATCTGGCCCCTGTACCACTGGCTGGTCTTGTCCGTCACATCCTCAGCTCTCTGGTAGGTATAGTTTACTCTGGTATTCCACTCCACGTCTCCGGTTGAGAATGATGTCTGGGCGGAAGCGTCAAGTCCCTTGATTTCGACACGCCCGAAATTCAGCATCGTCCAGCGGAACTGGTTTGAAGAAGGAACGGCAACTATCTTGTTCTTGACGGTATTATAGTAAACGTCCAGACTGGCGTCAAGGGTTTTGAAAAAGCCTGAGTTGAACTTGTGGCTAAAGACTGCCCCAAGGTTATACTGCGTGGTGGATTCAGGTTTCAGGTTAATGTTTCCCACAAAGGTGTAGTAGAGGTCGTTGAAGGTTGGAAGGCGGAAAACTCTCTTATAGAACGCCCTGATATCCAAACCTATGCCTCTGAACGGGCGGTATGATGCGATTAAGGTTGGAGTGAACTTGCCGTCTGTGGAGAAATGGGCGGACTCGTATTTTGAACGGTCTTTCACATAAGTATAGAGTAGGCTTGCCTGGAATTTGAACCTCTCCAGGGAAACGGAAGTGGCAGCGGCATTAAGGAAAGTGAACCTGTTGGGATATATGAAGCCCGTAAGGTCAGCGTTCAGCTTGTTGTACTGGATATCGTCAGAAAGTGAAAGGCTCCACCATTTTGTAATATTGAAAAGATGGGCCAACGACGCATAGACCTCATTCTGGCGGAAATGGCTGTTGATGTACATCGTGGTCACGTCTTCTCTCGGATCAGAAAGGTAATGAAGATAATCGTAGGCGTATTTCCCGTTGAACAGCAGGCTGTAACGCGGACTGAACTCCTTCTTGAACTGCGTTTGGAGGAAGAAGTTACGGTCCCACTGCCTGTCCTGGTGACGGAACCGGCCCGGCTCCTCCCTGACGCTGGCTCCCGGATATCCTCTTTCAGAATCGTAGAAATAGGCCTTGACCTTCCAGTGGCCTCCTTCTATGAAACGGAAAAGCCCCATCTCGACCCTTTCCATCCTGACATCCCCGTTATGGCGGTAAGCGGTAGTATCGTAACCGCCCTTGGTAGCGTATGTGAAGCGGTAGCGTCCGTTAGTGTGCATATACTCGGCAGAAGCGCTCAGGGACAGCCTGTCGCTGAACTTGTGCTCCCAGAAGGCGGAAGGATTGACTAGGGCGAAGGATCCAGTCTTGAAACCCAGGCTCAGGTTGTCTTTCTTCCCCGGTGAAAATACAGGAATCTTGCTCTGGAGATAAACCGCGCTGGCGCTGGCATAATCCTTGGCGCTCTGGAAAATCGCACTTTTCTGCCCGTTATAGACGGAAACTGCCTCAAGGTTGTCCAGGCTGAATCGGCCAAGGTCCACGATACCGTTCTGAGCGTTCCCCATCTCCAGGCCATCGTAGAACACCCCCACGTGCTGGCTGCCAAGGGAACGGATGTTCACGCTCTTGAGTCCGCCGATTCCGCCGTAGTCCTTTATCTGGGCTCCGGAGAAATAACGGATGGCATCGGCCACGGAATATGACGTGAGCCTTCTCATCTGTTCTCCCGCAAGATACTGCACCGGGGCTATCTCCCTGACAATCCTCTGAGCCACCACCGTAACAGGGCTCAAAGTATCCACTTTGGGAGTCTCCTGGGCAATGGAGGGAACTGACGCAAGAAGCGCCGCACCTGTTATTATCGCGATAATTATCCTTTTCATTTTTAAGCCGGTGGCAAAGATAGGTTTTTTGTCCCAATCATCATTTTTCTATCAATATATCCTTCGCGGATGAAAAAAACGGCTTTTTGGCATAATTGGTGATAATTGCTAATTTTGTTAATACATAAAAACAATCTTTATGAAAACTCATCTATTAACCTTAATCCTTATTATAATGGCAACATTAGGATTCGGTTTCAGTTCCCCTTCTCTTCAGAACGAGTCTTACGACCAGCTCTGGAAGCAAGTCAAGGAGGCTGACAGAAAAGACCACCCTAAGACAGTGGTGGAAATCTGCGACAAGATTCTCGCCAAGGCACGGAAAGAAGGCAATAAAGGCCAGCTTCTGAAAGCCTGGTTCTATAGAGTAGACAAGAAGACCAGTATCACTCCCGATACCATGTATTCCAACCTTAAAGAATTGGAAAACTGGGCGAAGGATGAAAAGGATCCTGTCACCAAGATGGTGCTGCACAGCTGCATAGCATCCATCTATTCCAATTATGCAGAGGGCAACTCCTGGGAAATCAACGAGAGAACCAACATAGACGGCGGTGAAGACACCCCAGATGTGGAGCAGTGGGGCAGCATGAAGTTCGTCAAGACCGTGCTGGACAACGTCAATGCCTCCCTATTCGACATCGATGCTCTCAGGAAGGCAGACAACTCCAAGTTCATTCCTTTCGTTGAACAGCATAAGCAAGGTGAGTATTATAATCACGATCTGCTCCACATTATCACGCAAAGGGCAATTTCATCCCTCGGGGATATAAAAAATGTGGCAAAGGACAAGAAGGCCGTCAGTGACAGGATAAACGAGATTGAGAGCCGTACCATTATTTCCTACCTGAATGCCGGCAACACCGACGCCTACATTTTGTCTTCTATGGACATGCTGCAGAGAAGGCTCTCATACAGAGAAAAAACGGAAGAGTACGTGAAGTCTCTGGAAGAGCTTCTCAGCGATGAAAAAGTCAAGGCCAGACAGACCTGCGCCGAAATCCTCATAGAACTGGCGCAAAATCTTAAAGGAGAGAATCCGGCCAAGGCTATGGAGTACTGCGAAATGGGCTTGAAGAATTATTCCGGCTACAAGAGGACGGAGTATCTGAAGGAAATCAAGGAGAACATCCTCAAGCCATACGTCAATTTATCGCTTCCGAGCTTTGCTTATCCGGGACAGGAGAGAGAGGTTAATATCGGCCACAATAACCTTGACAAAGTGGATATCATCATCTACAAGATTCCTGAGAGTCTTCACGATATTATCAACAAAGGCCAAACTCACAAGCTCAAGGATGAAGACTTGAAAAAGTGCGCCGTGGTTTCTACCGTCACCTACCCTCTGGAAAGGCCGGCCGACTACAAGACTACATACAAGAGCGTACAGTTCCAGATTCCGTCCGAACCTGGAATATATACCTTCAAGGCCGTGGCTGCAAAGCATGAAATCTTCAACTGGGACATTATGAGAGTGGGACGGATGAAGCTGATGTACAACAACTGGAAAGACAGGAATCTGGAAGTGATTGTTGTAGACCGCCTAAGCGGACAGCCGATTCAGGGAGCGAAGGTTTTAATGACCAAGTACAAGTCAAACAGCAGGGATGACAGCCAGATATTGGAGAAAATCAGCGACAAGGACGGAAAGACCATCTTTGTCCAAAAAGACGAAGACTTCAAGGGCTTCAACCCTAATGTCAGCCTGAAAGCCGAACTGGGCAGCGACATCTACATGCCTAAAACTTCTGTTTACCTTCACGAGCAGTACCGTGGATCAAAAGATGAGAAAAGCGACAAGCTCCATCTGCTCACAGACAGGTCTATCTACCGCCCTGGCCAGACAGTGTACGTAAAAGGCATCTCCTACTGGTGTAAAGGAGAAGATGCAGGCATAATTGAAGGCAAGGCCTACACGGTCATCCTGAAAAACCATAATCGCGAGACTGTTGACAAGAAAGAAGTCAAGACAAATGTCTACGGCTCGTTTGAAACCTCTCTCCAGGTTCCGACATCCGGCCTTATGGGCACTTACAGAATTGAGGTTCAGGACAGTGATTTCACTTATGACGCCACAACCATCAGCGTGGAGGAATACAAGAGGCCTACGTTTGAAGTGAGGGCAGACAGGATTGAGGGAAGCTACAAGTTCGGCGACCAGATTGAGGTGAAGGCCAATGCCAAGACTTTCTCCGGCGTTCCTCTGGATGAGGCAGACGTCAAGTACACCGTCACCCGCCGCAAGTGGAGCTGGTGGAGAATGTCTAACGAAACCATTCTGCAAGAGGGTGAGGCCAAGACCGACGAACTGGGAAATGTAAAGGTTCCTGTAACCCTTGTGCCGATGGACGAAGAAGACGATGACAGGTACTCCAGCAGCTACTGCTCTTATCAGGTTAAGATAGACGTAACCAATGCCGCCGGAGAAACCCAGAGCACTTCTACCAGCGTTTACGTTGGAAAGAAGAGCCTTGTTGTACGCTGCGCCGTGGGCAAGGAGATAGACAAGGAGAAAGACATCCTGATCAGGATGAGCGTTACCAACCTCGACGGAACCGAGCTTGCAAAGGAAGTGTCTTACACTCTCTGGAAAGACAACAAAGGAGAGAAGGGCGACAAGGTCAAGGAAGGAAAGGTCCAGTCCAACACATCGGTGAATATGGACGACTGGAAGGCCCTGCCATCCGGAAGATACATAATCACCTACTCCGTAAAGGACGACAAGGGTGAGGTTTGCGAAGGAGAAACATCCTTTGCAATGTTCTCCGTAAAGGACGGAAAGCCTCTGGAAGGAAGCTATCTGTGGACTTATCGCGACGGGGACAAGATCTGGTTCGGAACCTCCCAGAAGGATGCCGTTATCTATATGGACGTGTATTCAGACGGCAAGAACGTGGAGAGCAAGGTATTCCGCCTGAGCGACAAGCTGCTGGAGAAGAACTTTGCCTACATTCCTGAGTACAAGGACGGAGCCAGCATTTACTTCAGGATGGTAAGAGACGACCAGTTCTTCCAGACCTCATACGTTGTCACAAAGCCTAGTCCTGACAACCGACTGAGACTCAAGTGGAGCGTATTCCGCAACACCTTGATTCCGGGCCAGGCTGAACAGTGGACCCTGAACGTTGTGGGCCCTGACGGAAAACCGGCGGACGCAGAAGTGCTTGCTCTTATGTACGACGCTTCTCTGGACAAGATAAGAAGCCACTACCTGAGCACTATCTCCCGCTACTACCCTCGCCATCTGACATACGCCAACTGGCAGTCCACCAAACTCGGCTTCTTTGGAATGAACTACTCTCCAAACCTCAGGGTATATGTTCCGGATCTTGATTTTGACACGTTCATCAATCTTCCTTACATTATTTCCGGCAGACGCAGGCACGTTATATACAGGGCATTGGGCGCAAAATCGGGAACTGTGTTGTATGACGCTATGGTTGTTGAAGATTCCGCGGCTCCTATGGCTTATGCAAAGAACGCCGACTCTGCTAACGAAACATTGCCAGTTCAAGAGGACGCTGCAGCAAAAGGACAGGACGACGAGGCCCAGCCTCAAGCCAAGGAACAGGAGCAGGAGCCTCAGCTCAGGACCAACTTCAACGAGACCGCATTCTTCCTTCCTCAGCTTGTCACCGACAAGGACGGAAACGTGGCAATCAGCTTCACCCTTCCTGAAAGCCTCACCCGCTGGAGATTCATGTCCATGGCCCACACCAAGGACCTGAAGACCGGATATCTGCAAGATGAGATCGAGGCCAAGAAAGACTTCATGATCGCTCCTAACATGCCTCGTTTCCTGCGCAACGGAGACATCACCACCATATCTTCAGCCTTGACAAACCTGTCTGAAAAGGACATTGAGGCAAATGTCAGGTTCGAGCTGTTCGACATTGCCACCGAGAAGGTATTCCATACAGAGAGCAAGAAAGTTCAGGCAGCCGCCGGCAAGACATCCAAGGTTAGCTTCAGCTTCCCGGTAGAGGACACTTACGATGTGATTGGAGTAAGGATAATCGCAGAGGGTGGAGAATTCTCAGACGGCGAGCAGCACTCCCTGGCAGTTCTCAGCGACAAGGTAAGGATTGTTGAAAGCGTAGCCCTTCCGATAAGAGGCGAGCAGAAGAAGGAGTTCTCCCTGGAAAGCCTGTTCAACCACCATAGCCCGTCGGCGACAAAGAAGACCCTGACCATCGAGTTTACCGGCAATCCTGCATGGTACGCAATCCAGGCGCTGCCATCTCTGGCCGAGCCGGACGACGACTGCGCAATCTGCTGGACCAACGCCTTGTACGCAAACGTCCTGGCAAGCAAGATCGCCAACTCCCAGCCAAAGATCAAGAGCGTTTACGAGGCCTGGAAGAAGAGCGGCCAGAACAAGGAAACCCTGCTGAGCAACCTGCAGAAAAACCAGGAACTGAAGACAATACTCCTGAGCGAATCTCCTTGGGTGCTTGAAGCCAAGAGCGAGGAAGACCAGAAGAATATGATCTCTACCCTGTTCGATGTGATGAATATCCGCAACATCGGCGACAAGGCAATAAAGAAACTCGGCGAACTCCAGATGGGAGACGGCGGATGGACCTGGTTCAAGGGAATGGAATCCAGCCCTTGGATTACGGAATACGTGCTCACCCAGGACATCAGGCTCAGGATACTGACCGGAGAAAATCTTGACGGAGCCCGCAAGCAGATGCACAGCAAGGGACTTGCCTATATGCACAACGAGGCCCAGAAAGAATACGACTGGATAATGAAGGAGAAGGTCAAGACTAAAGGTGTCTCCTACTTCATACTCAAGTACCTCTACCTGGTAGCCCTTGAAGCCCAGGCAGATGGCAAGACTCCTGCGGACATCGTTCCTAAGAACAGGAAGACAATGTACAACTTCTTCCTGAACAAGGTGGCCGAAGTTCCGAAGAGCCAGGATATGCAGGAAAAGAGCATGGCTGCGGTTGTCCTGAAGGCCAACGGAAAGCAGAAGCTCGCCGACGAGTATATCCAGTCCATCAGGGAGCATCTGACAAGCTCTGAAGAAATGGGAATGTACTTCGCCTTCAACGAGAATCCTTACCGCTGGGGAAGCCTGAACCTCAACGCCCAGGTTGCTGCAATCGAGGCCTTCGACCAGGTTGCAGGCGACATGCAGACCGTGGAAGAGATGAAGATCTGGCTCCTCAAGCAGAAGCAGACACAGATGTGGGGAACTTCAACCCTGACCGCAGACGCTATCTTCGCCCTGCTGGCCCGTGGAGACAACTGGCTTGCAAGCGAGGGAGTTGCAGACCTGACTTTTGCCGGCAGAACCGTTTCCACCAACAAGCCGGACGAGGAAGGCAACGCCCCTATCCCTGGACTGAACTACATAAAGAGAGCCTACACCGACAACCAGGCCACTGATGCCAGGACCATAACCGTCGAGAAGAAAGACAAGGGCATTGCCTGGGGCGCCGCCTATGCAACCTTCTTCGAGAAGATGTCCAACGTCAAGGATAACGGCGGAAAGGAAATGAGCATAACCAAGGAACTCTTCGTCAAGAGAGTCAACAAGGTTTCTGAAAGCGGAAACAAGGATAACGGTGCTTTGGCCTATACCCTCGAGCCTATAAAGAACGGTGCTGTCATAAAGGTCGGCGATGTGGTTACCGCAAGAATGGTGATAAAGATAGACCGCAGGATGGACTTCGTCCAGCTCAAGGAACAGAGAGGAGCTTGCTTCGAGCCTATGACCCAGCTTTCAGGCTACCACTACGGAGGCGGCACGGGCTACTACGAGGAGATCAAGGATGCTTCCACAAACTTCTTCTTCTACTCCCTGGGCAAGGGAACATATGTTCTGGAGGTCAACTACAGGGCAAGCCGTCCTGGAGAATACGAGGTTGGACTTGCAACCCTCCAGTGCGCGTATGCTCCTGAATATACGGCACACACATCATCTACGAGGATAACCGTGGAGGATAAGTAAAGGAATCAATATTCCAGCAGGCAGACAACACCGTCCATTGTGCTTACAAGGACGGTGTTGTTTCCTATTGGGAGAGCATAGTTCACAAGGGCTCCAGCAACTTTGTGCTGCCAAGCCACGCTTCCGTCTGAGCAATTGAGTGCAAAGACATTGCCCTTGTCCGTGGAGATGAAAAGAAGCCCTAGGCCGTCCTTCCCGACATTTTCCTTCACGGTAATCGGAGACGGAGCTATCTCATACTTGTATTCGGTTATGGTCTGCCAGGCGGTCTTCAGATTATCTGTGGAGTAAGCCCTTACGGTATCCTTCATGCATTTGATGTAGTATTCTCCGCCTGAAGGAGAAAGACCTATGGCCTCCCTTCCGCCGTAGACACTTGAAACCGTCTTTCCTGAAGCAGCATCTATTGCATAGCTGATCCTGTCCGGGGTCACTATGAAAATCTTGCCTTTTGATTTAACCGGCCAGACCTGGGCCGGAGAGTAATTCCTCACACTCTTCGGAGTCTTCCATATCCACTGCACCTTTCCGTTTTTAGGAGAAAAGGAATAGAGGCAGTTTCCCCAGTCGCCGAGGACAACCTGGTCCTTGTCCACATAAGGGCGGCTTACCACGAAGCTCTTCATCTTGTCATATTCCCACACAAGTTTTCCGGTCTTGAGGTTTATAGCCCTGAAAACGCCGTCTGATGCCCCGATATAGACCGTTTCCTTGAAGATATTGGCGCTTCCGAGTACAGACTTTGCACAAGGGAATTTCCACCTTAATTTGCCGTTTTCAGGATTCAGGCAGTAGATGTTGTTGTCCGAGCTTCCCACCACGACATAATCTCCGGAAACCGCCGGGGTCGAGAAGATCTTTCCTTCTGTCTTGAATTCCCACTTCTTGGTGCCGGAAACGGCATCCAGGCCGTAAATCATTCCTGCCTCGTCGGCGAATATCACGATATCCCCTTCCTGCACTCCACCGGAAACCGACGGAAGGGCATTGAAGCCAACACCAGGAAAAACAAGCCCCTTCTTCCTCCAGATTGCCGCCGCGCTTCCTATGTCCGCATTGTTTTCATACCGCCACACTTCCTTCACCTGAGGGAACCGTGCATTGAAATCATTCTTGGGATGTTCATATACAATGTTATCCGGATAAGCCTTGCCCTGGCTCAGCCTTACGGTGTACCATACCTTACCAGGTTCCTTCTTGCCTACTATCTTATCCTGGAAAGTAATCAGAGATCCCTTTAACTCCGCGATGACATATCCCTTGTCTCCCTTTGCCGTTGCCAGTGTCGAACGTATAATAACTCCAGGAATCCCCTCATATTCCATCGCCTTGTCAACGTGCCAGTGCCCCGAGAATACCATCTGAATGTTCTTCCTCTTCAGAAGTTCAAGCACATTGTCATATTTTAGCAGTGAAGTGTCCATAGGATAATGGTTCACGAAAAACAGAGGCTGTGATTCAGGCATCTTTTCTATCTGGTCTTCCAGCCACAGCATGCTCTCCCTTGGCACCAGCGCCGGTGCCATCCTGATGTTCGGGCCGCATGGCGTTCCAAGGAACTTTATTCCACCTGCCTCAAACTCAAACCTTTCGTATCCGAATATACGGGTAAAGGAATTGGTTCCGCTCTCACTCCAGGTTGCATCGTGATTACCTGGAACTATGAACCATGGCATCTTCAGATGGTCGAATATATTCTTGGCCGATGTTATCTCATCATCCGAACCGAAGTTTGCGATATCTCCCGTTATCAGCACAAATTGTATTTCAGGATCCTTGTTTATATCCTCCACACAATCCAGTGTCCCCTTTTCTGCGGGTGTCCCTACCGAAATGTGGACATCGCTCATTACCGCAAACTTAAGGCTTCCGTCCGCCTTTGCCGGAATCCTTACTCCCGAATAAGTCCCATCCTTTATCTGCTGGGAAAACAAAACAACTGCAGCCGTCATCAAGACAGCCACAGTCAACATAATCTTCCTGAAATACATATAAAATTGTTTAAATAACTTCTATGTCAGAGGTTTTTATCCAGCCTTGGCGGCCGTCCTGGATCTCGATCTTGCTCCACTGCTCAACCTTTTCAAGGATCTTTACCCTGGTTCCCTCGTGAAGTACGAAGATACTGTTGCCTCCAGCTGCAGGGGAACTCTTCACGCTCCCGATGTTTTCAACCACCACCGCAGTGTCATTTCCGGTAGCCTGCCTTGCCAGGCTAAGGGAGAAGAGGAAACTGAACAGGGTAAGGGCCAGCATAACCATCGCGATGATGAAATAAAGCCTCCTGGATGAAGTTGAACGACCGAACCTGCAAAGCAGAAGCAAGGCAACGGATATGGCGAGGAATATCAGTGATACAATGGCCCAGGCGTTGGAGGATAGTTTATTACGCAGGTTTTTAACCCACTCCACCAATATGAACTGAGGGACTGAATCTATCTTGTCCAGGGTCTGGAGCCTGGCCATTTCCAGATTGTGCTTAACGTCCTGGTCAGCAGGGTCAAGTTTCAGGGCTCTTTCATAATTGAGAATGGCTTTCCCGACACTTCCCTTGCGATAATAAGCGTTGCCAAGATTGTAAAAGAGAGAAGAAGAAACAGCGCCTTCCTTGCAAAGAGTCTCGTAATTCCTTATTGCACCATCGTAATCTCCAACGGCATAGGCATCCTCAGCGCTTTTCCAGATTGAGGACTGGCTTCTCGGAGCTTCGGTTTCCTGAGCCCAGACAGATGCCGACAAACAAACAAGCGCTATTGCCAATAAAATCCTTTTCATCTCCATATCCTTTACAATTTATTCTCGAATCCGGAAATAAGTTCAGCTGCCTTGCGGTACTGCGCATCCATTGCTCCGGCAGCTCCTTCAGGAGAATAGCGCACCATCTCGCAATCGTCCAGCAGGGCTATCAGGTCCTTGACATCCTCCTCGGGAACATTCTTGGAAAGCAAAGTTTCCTGAATGATGTCCCTCTGAAGATCAGACCGCTGTATAGACAGTTTATCTGCCGTATAACCCAGGATGGCCTTGTGGAGCTCTTCATAGAACTCCTGAACCTTGTTTTGGGACAGGAATGTCTGGGCTTGTTTCAGCCTCTGGCGTGCAACCTTGTTAGCCTTGCGGTTACGGCTGCGAACAACATCCTTCCTGAGGGCGATCCTGTCTTTCATCAGCTTGGTGACAAGGAAAAACAGACCTGCCAGTATTGCAGCTATGACGTAATAAATCCAATTGAACACCAGGAAATTCTCTCCATTCAATTTTGGAAGGCCGGTCTTGATGTAGCGGATATCCTCACCAAGATTGCTGACCGTTTTCTGGGTTTGCGGGATATACATTCCGCCGGTATTCTGGGAAGTTCCCTTGCCGACCTTCACTGTAATGGTATCTGTAGACAGGGTCCTGTACTGCCTCTGGCCGAGATCGAAGTAAGAGTAATGGATCGGAGGAATCTGATATACACCCTCACCTCTTGGAATGAAAGGATATTCAATGGTTTTCTTTCCGGAATAACCCTCGATGGAGTTGGAGAAGTTATTGGTACTCTTCGCATCATATCTCTCGAAATCAGGAGGGAAGGAAACCACAGGGTTTTCTATAAGGTTGAGGTTTCCGCTTCCGCTAAGTTCAACGATGAGGGAAGCCGCCTCGTTTGCGTTCAGGCTGTCTTTTGTAAGGCGGGCGGTCATGTTCAGTTTGCCAACTCCGCCCCCGAATGAAGAAGGAGCGCCACTTGGGATCTCGGAAACGTGAACTGTAAGCTTGCCGGTAGAAAGACGCTTCTTGACATAGTCCTTATCCACCATATCAAAGAAATCGTCCAGAATACTTCGTCCTCTCGGGCGGGAAGTCACCTCCACCTGGCAAACCATCTCGGCAGGGTCTATTGTAAGCGTTCCGCTTTTCTGAGGCATAAGCATGTAGCGGCGGATAACAGCACTGTTGTAAATCTGGTTTCCGACTTTCTCCCTAACGAGATTAAGGTTCTGCGGAGCCTCTGTCTCCTGACTCCAGAATCCGTTGAAAACAGGAAACTTAATATCCTCGAAGCCTACGATGTTGCTCCTGGTGTAAATCTTCAGCACAGCTGTAACGGGCTCGCCCTTGAAGACCTTGGTCTTGTTCAGGCTCAGTCTGAGGAACAGGTCCGCCTTTCCGTAGGTAATGCCTGGATCATCGTCATAATCCTGACTGCGACTCTGGGTTTGAGCCTGGGAAGAAGCGGCAGATGGCTGTGCCTGCTGGGTCTGGGTCTGGGAAGAAGACTGCTGGTTTGAAGAACCTTTCACAATCTCAATCGTCAAAGACTTGGTTGTGTAGGAAGTACCTTCTATCTCCGCGCTTGCGGAAGAAACGGTTACCGTTTCCTGGTCTGAAGCCTCCAGGACATAGGTGTAAGTTTTTGTGTAGGAGCTTGACCTCTTGCCGTTTATAATGGTAGAGCTCCAGGATGTGGAAGTAGTCGGGCCGGCTATGACGTCAGCACCAGCAAAGGAAGGAGGTGTAAAGTTGGAAACCTCTCCATTGGCCACAAACTTTACAAGAAACCTCTCGCCTTCCCCCACCACATTCGGGGCTTCTACCTTGAAGCTGTTCTGCGCCCAAAGGCAGGACGCGCTCAGCACAAGGCTTACGATCAACGATAATTTCAATAATCCGTTCTTCATATATGCAAACGCAAATTTACCAATTCTTGTCTTTCTTCTTTTTCTTTGCCGCAGCAGCCTTGGCTTTCTTCACCTTTTCCTGGGTCTGCTTCTCCTTGTCCTGAATGGCCTGGAGCATCTGGGCTGCAGCCTGGGAACTCATCTTCTGGTCAGAACCACCTCCCTGAGACTGATCTTGTTTCTGGTCCTGATTCTGATCCTGGTTCTGATCTTTGTTCTGATCCTGATTCTGGTCCTTGTTCTGGTCCTGATTCTGGTCCTGATTCTGGTCCTTGTTCTGGTCCTGATTCTGGTCTTTGTTCTGGTCCTGATTCTGGTCTTTATTCTGGTCCTGATTCTGATCTTTGTTCTGATCCTGATTCTGGTCTTTGTTCTGGTCTTTGTTCTGATCTTTGTTCTGATCCTGGTTCTGGTCTTTGTTCTGATCCTGGTTCTGGTCTTTATTCTGGTCCTGATTCTGATCTTTGTTCTGATCCTGGTTCTGGTCTTTGTTCTGGTCCTGGTTCTGCTGCTGGTTCTGCTGCTGGTTCTGGAGCATCTTCCTTGCATAAGAATAGCTTGCCTTTGCCGTCATATCCGCAGGATTCCTTAGAAGAGCCTGTTTGTAGGCTTCCATCGCCTTGTCGTATTGCTTGGCCTGCAACATCATATTACCAAGATTGAAGAAGTATTTGGAGGCGGCATCGTCCTTGCCCTGCATCTTCAGAAGAGGATCATCCTTCGAACCCTGGACGTTTTCCGGCATCACCGGCATCTTGGTGGTTACGCCTTTCCAGGAAGGAGAATAAGGAAGCTTGGAAACAGTATCGGCAATAGGAGCATAAGCCTTCATAGCACCCTCTATATCCTGCTGCTTCCAGAGAGCGTTTCCGAGGTTGTAATTTCCTTTTATTGAAAGGGAATCCTTAAGAAGACCCTTACGATATTCCACCTCGGACTGCTTGAATTTATCTTTCTTGAAATAGCGGTTTCCCCGCCTTACATCCCTCTTGTCCACCTGCGCTGACATCTGGATGGAAGTAAGGGTAATGAGTATCAGAAGCGCAAAAAGTTTCTTTTTCATTTTCCTGTCACCAATCAAGAATTCAAGTACAAGGAAGAAAAGGGCAATCCCGAAGAAATACATGAACTGCTCATTATATTCCTCAAAGGCAAGTTCCTGATATGAAGTCTTTTTCAACTCCCTAATCTTCTCTACTATATCTCCGAGACCAAAGTTGGTATCGGAGGCTCTGACATAGATTCCTCCACCAGCCTCAGCGATGTTCTTCAGGGTTTCCTCATCGAGTTTGGTAACGACGATCTGGCCGTCCCTGTCTTTCATAAGCCCACCGCCATCGTCCGGTATCGGCTCTCCCTTCGGAGTTCCCACACCGATGCAATAGACGTTGATTCCGGCTTTGTGAGCATACTCGGCCGCGGCAACGGCATCATCCTCGTGGTTTTCTCCGTCGCTGATCACGATTATCGCCTTGTTGCCTTCTTCCTGCATTCCTTCCATGGAGAAGCTCTGGGCGCAGGTCATGATGGCATTGCCGATTGCAGTACCCTGAACAGGAATGGAATTGGTATTGATTCCGGAAAGGAACATCTTGGCGGAGACATAATCTGCGGTGATTGGAACCTGGACAAAACTCTCACCCGCAAAAATCACCAACCCTACACGGTCGCTGTGCAGCTTGTCCATAAGGCGGGAAAGGTCCATCTTGGCCCTCTCCAGACGATTAGGAGAATAGTCCTTGGCCTTCATCGAGTTGGAAACGTCGAGGGCCACCATTATCTCACTGCCGGTGTTGCTGCTCTCGCGGAGCTTGGCCCCGATCTGAGGACGGGAAAGCCCTATCATCAGAAACAGCCACGCCAAGCTGAAGCAGGTAAGCCTCAGCCAGCCCTTGGCGGCCGAACGCTCAGGCATCAGGGAAGATACCATCTCCGGATTTCCGAAACGTCTCAGTCTGCGCGCCCTCCCTCTGCGGTAGAACGCGTAGAATACATAGAAAAACGGTATCGCGAGTATGAAAAGAAGAAATATCGGTCTAGCAAACTGTATCATAATCCCTCCTTTTCTAATCAGGCAAATGCCTTGTAAACAATCTCATAATAACTTCAAGAATCACAGCCAGCAGAGCTATCAGGGCAAATCTCATGAACAGCTCCTTATACTGGGGATAGGTATCAACGATGGTTCTTGTCTTTTCCATCTTGTTGATCTCAGCATAGATCTCGGCCAACTTGGTATTGTCCGTGGCGCGGAAATATTTTCCTCCGGTATCTGCGGCTATCTGCTTCATAAGAGGCTCATCTATATCCACCTTAACCATCTGGATTCCGTAATCGGTCGGATAAGGAGCCTCACCCATAGCACCGATACCGATGGTGTAAACCCTTACGCCGTATGTTTTCGCGATCTCGGTAGCCATCTGGGGGGAAATCTCGCCGGTGTTGTTGACTCCATCGGTAAGCAGGATCACCACCCTGCTCTTCGCGTCAGACTCCTTCAGGCGGGCGACGGCGGTGGCGATACCGTTTCCGATAGCGGTTCCATCCTCGATAATACCACAACTGATGTCTTTCATCATGTTGATAAGAGTCTGGCGGTCAGTCGTAAGCGGACATTGGGTATAGCTCTCTCCGGCAAAGACCACTACACCCATGCGGTCAGCCGGCCTCTGGGCCACGAACTCCATCGCGATCTGCTTGGCGGCGTTTATCCTGTCCGGCTTGAAGTCCATCGCCAGCATACTGGTGGAAACGTCGATGCCCAGGACTATGTCTATTCCTTCAGTGGAAACCTTCTCAAGCTCCGATGCGGAACGAGGACGGGCTATGGCAATTACCAAAGCGGCTATCGCAATGCACCTCAGGATGAACGGAACATGCCGCATCATCCTCTTGAAAAAGCCCTGGTTGTCAAGCTTCCACGGTGTTATGTCTGAAACTGTAAGATACGGGTGCCTGCCCTTTATCTCCCTCCATATGTAAATCAGTATGGCCAGGGGAACCAGCGCAAGCAACCACAGCAGTTTTGGATATTCAAAGAACATTATTTGTCCTCCACGTTTTTCTTTTCGCCCTCGATCTCAGACAGCTGCTGCATGTAGGCGAAGTTTACAAAGTTCACAGCAGCCGGTATTGCCTTTTCGTTTTCCTCCGCACCTGGACTATGCTTGGCAAACTTCACAAGATCGGAAGTAGAGAACATAGATCCCAGATCGCCGAGAATCTTATCATCTATCTTCTTGTCTTTCAGGGAATCCATAATCTCTGCAGAAGTCTGCTCCATAGCCCTGACGCTATAACGCTTCTCGATATATTCACGGACAGCGTCAGTAACGCCGGTGTAGAAGAGCTTATCTTTTCCGCTTTGCCAGAGCTTGTCTGTGCGGATCTTCTCCAGTTTCTTCAGAGCCACGATGTGAGGCGGATCAGACTCGACGCTCCTTCCGAAGAAATCCTTGTTTTTCTTCTTCATCGCGATGTACCTGGCTATACCCCAGATCAGGAGCGCTATTCCAAGCCCTAGAAGAATCCACGGCAATACCTCCTTGAAGGTTACCGGATATGTCTCCTGAGGCTTGATGTCATACATCTTGAATGTGGCGGTATCTACAGGTATAGTGTTGACATAAAGCGTCTTGGGATCTATCTTAATCGTATCGGCTTCTCCGCTCCCGTCTTTGTCCACCAGAATCAGAGGTGGCGGAAGCCGGAAAGATCCGCTGTCGAAAGAGGTCAGAAGTATCTTTCCCCTCAGCTGTGCCAGGTTCTTCTTTACACTCAGCGTATCCAGCTCAAAATCCCTGACCACCTCCACTGAACCACGGATTGTGGTATCCCTTGCAAGTATCTCTGAATACGGGGCAACAGCCAGCATCTTTCCCTCCGGTACGCTGAAATCCAGAGTCCAGACCACCTGGTCCCCTACCAGAAGGGAATCGGCGGAGAGGTAGGACTTGTCCAGCCTCTGGCTCCAGCCTGCCTGAACACAAAAGGCACAAACGACCAATGCTATAATTGCTTTTCTCATAATCACTTGTTCTTGAAGAACGCTATCAGGCTCTTTACATAATCGTCGTCAGTGGAGATACTCACGGTATCCACCTTGTAGCGGTTGAAAAGCTGCTGGGCTTTGCTCAGCACGTTTCTGCTCCACTGGGCATAACTGTTGCGGACGCTGCGGCTGGAAGTATCTATCCACCCTTCAGCTCCGGTTTCAGCATCCCTCACCCTTACAAGACCAAGGTCCGGGATTTCCCTTTCTCTCGGGTCATATATGTTTATGGCAGAAATCTCGTGACGGTTGGCCGCCAGTTTGAGGGCATCCTCATAACGAGGCTTCCCATTCTGGTCAACATCCAGAAGGTCACTCAGAAGGAATGCCGTGCATCTTTTCTTGATTGCCCTGGACAGGAACCTAAGCGCTTCCGATATATCCGTTCCCGGCTGGGAAGGCTTGAATTCCAAAAGCTCGGAGATAATCCTCAGCAGATGGCTCCTTCCTTTCTTCGGAGGGATGAACTTCTCCACCTTGGAAGAGAAGAACAGGGCTCCCACCTTATCGTTGTTGATCGAGGCCGAGAAGGAAAGCACCGCGGCTATCTCAGCCACGAGTTCCCTCTTGGTCTTGGTGGAAGTTCCGAAAATACTGGAAGAAGACACGTCCACAAGCAGAACCACCGTCAGTTCCCTCTCCTCTTCGTAAACCTTTATGTAAGGAGAGCGGAGCCTTGCGGTGACGTTCCAGTCCATATTGCGGACATCATCTCCAAACTGGTATTCCCTTACCTCGCTGAAGGCCATACCCCTGCCCTTGAAGGCGGAGTGGTACTCTCCGGCAAAGATCTGGTGGGAAAGGCTCCTGGTCCGGATCTCAATCTTTCGTACTTTCTTCAAAAGAGAGTTATCCATAACGGTTTTCCTTTAAGGAACTGCTACTACGTTTACGATTTCGGTAATAAGGTTTTCAGTAGTGATATCTTCAGCCTCAGCCTCGTATGTCAGGCCGATACGGTGACGGAGTACCTCATAGCAAACGGCTCTTACGTCCTCCGGAATCACATATCCCCTTCTCTTAATGAAAGCATATGCCTTGGCAGCCTTGGCCAGGGATATGCTGGCTCTTGGAGATGCTCCGTACTGGATCATTCCCTTGATCTTGCCCAGGCCATACTCGTCCGGAGTCCTGGTGGCATAGACTATATCCACGATGTAACGCTCGATCTTCTCATCCATATAAACATCCTTCACCACGCTGCGGGCCCTTACGATATCCTCTGGCTTGAGCACGGTGCTGGCCTTAGGGAATTCCTGGGCGTTATGCATCTTGATAATCTGCTTCTCCTCGTCCTTGCGCGGATAGTTTACAATGACCTTGAGCATGAAACGGTCCATCTGTGCCTCAGGCAGCGGATAGGTTCCCTCCTGCTCTATCGGGTTCTGGGTTGCCATTACCAGGAAAGGCTTAGGAAGTTCATAAGTCTGGTCACCGATAGTGACGGCCCTTTCCTGCATCGCCTCCAGAAGCGCACTCTGAACCTTTGCAGGAGAACGGTTGATCTCATCGGCGAGAACGAAATTTGCGAAAACCGGACCCTTCTTCACCTGGAACTGCTCGTTTTTCTGGCTGTAGATCATTGTTCCCACGATATCGGACGGGAGCAGGTCCGGGGTAAACTGAATCCTTTGGAACTTTGCATCGATAATATCGCTGAGCGTGCTTATGGCCAGGGTCTTTGCCAGTCCCGGCATTCCTTCCAGCAGAAGATGTCCGTCTGCCAGCAGGCCTATAAGCAGATCCTCGATAAGATGCTTCTGCCCTACGATAACCTTGTTCATTTCCATCGAGATGATGTCCACAAAGGCACTCTCTTTCTGAATCCTGTCATTCAGTTCTTTAATGTTGATGTTCTCCATAACTGAAATTAACTTTTATATCTTTTGTTTTTCTTTTGTTCAACGCCTTTATCTTCGTACTTTTGCAATATGAAATACTTCATCAAGCTTTCATACGACGGTGCCCCTTTCAGCGGCTGGCAGATCCAGAAGAACGCCCCGAGCGTCCAGGAGGAACTGCAAAAGGCTTTCTCTCTTTTGCTTAAGGAAGATATTGAAATTACCGGCTGCGGCAGGACAGATACCGGAGTAAATGCTGTCAATTACATTGCACATACCGAAATCGCTTCCAAAGAGGCTCTGAGAGCAAGTTCCAAGCAGCAATTTCTATACAAAATAAATGCCATTCTGCCCAAATCCATAAAGGTTTTTGGGGTATATAAAATGCATCCCGAAGCCCACGCGAGATTTGACGCCGTCAGCCGTACCTACAAGTACTTTCTGACTACCGTTCCATCCCCTTTTGACGGCCCTTACGTCTGGTATCTGAAGTGCCGCAGCCTGGATGTCGAGGCCATGAACAAGGCCGCTCAATACTTCCTCGGAACCCAAGACTTCACAAGTCTCCAGAAACTTGGAAGCGACGTCACATCCCCTATCTGCACCGTAACCGAGGCTTTCTGGAAAAAAGCCCCTCTGTCCGCCCCTTTCTCAAGGGAAAACAAGGGTTGCCGGTATGTGTTCACCGTAACCGCCAACCGCTTCCTCAGGAATATGGTCAGGGCTATGGTCGGCTCCCTGGTGGAAGTCGGCCTTCACAAGAGGCAGCCGGAATGGATCGCCGAGATGCTTAAGGCCAAAGACCGATGCGCCGCAGGAGCCAGTGTTCCCGGGCAGGCCCTTTTCCTCTGCGATATCAAATACCCTTACCCGATAAAATAAGAAATAACACTCGCACAGTTTTTGCTTGCAAAGAATATTAAATAATTGATTCAGATATGACATTGCTCACATTTTTACTCCAGGCAGATACTGCAGAGGCTTTGACTCAGGCCGCAGCTGCAGTCGCCACCAAAGAAAAAGTTTCCCTTTCAATGATCGATATGGCCGTCAAGGGAGGATGGCTGATGATTCCTCTGATTATACTGAGTCTGATTACCATCTACATTTTCGGAATGAAGTGGTGGACAATCAGCCGGGCCTCCAAGATCGACCCTAACTTCATGAGAGACATCCGCGATTATATCCACGATGGAAAGATTGCCGCCGCCCAGAACCTTTGCCGCCAGCAGGACACTCCAGTTTCTCACCTGATCGAGAAAGGAATAGAGAGAATGGGAAGGCCACTGACAGACATCCAGGCTGCTGTTGAGAATATGGGAAACATAGAGGTTGCAAGACTGGAGAAAGGGCTCCCTGCCCTGGCCTCCATCGCCGGCGGCGCGCCTATGATCGGATTCCTGGGTACGGTGCTGGGTATGGTTCAGGCATTCTTCAACATGAGCCAGGCCGGAAACAACATAGACATCACCCTTCTCTCCGGAGGTATCTACACAGCAATGATCACCACCGTAGCCGGTCTTATCGTGGGTATCCTTGCCTATTTCGGATACAACTACCTCACATCCAAGGTATCCGACCTTGTATTCACCCTGCAGAGCAACACTATCGAGTTTATGGATCTTCTCCACGAACCTGCAAAAAAGTAAGTTATGGCAATTAAACAGCGGAACAAGATAAATGCGGCATTCAGCATGTCCTCCATGACGGACGTGGTGTTCCTGTTGCTGATATTCTTTCTTGTTACATCCACACTCATAAACCCTAACGCCCTGAAGCTTCTTTTGCCCAAGAGCACCAACCAGATTTCGGCCAAGCCTCAGGTGAGCGTCTCAATCAAGCACTACCAGGAAACAAACACCTTCTCCTACCACATCAACGGAATGAAGCAGGAGACTCCTTTCGAGCAGGTGGAAGTTTCTATCCAGGCCCTGCTCCAGAACACGGACGAGCCTACCTTCACCATTCTCGCGGACCAGACCGTCCCTATCGAGAAAGTGGTTGAACTTATGAACATTGCAAAGCGCAACCAATACAAGGTTATTCTTGCCACATCGCCTGAATAACAGAAAAGCCAAACAGCATGTACTCCCTTACCAAGCAGCAGCGGCAAGCCAAGGAAGGCAAGAAGATAGGCGTGGCCCTTACCATAGCCTTCCACGTTGTGCTGCTCTTTATCCTGGGAGTCACCGGTTTCAAGCTAATCTATCCACCTCCTGCTGAAAAAGGCATATTGCTCGAAATCCCGATTGAGGAAGTGCCTCAGAAAGCCGTCCAGAGAAAGTCTCCCGAGCCAAGGGCTCCGGAGGCTGACCCTACCAAGGAAGTGAACATCGTCCAGAAGGCCAAGGCCCCTTTGCAGAGCGACAAGTCCAACGCAGGGAAGCCGCAGACCGCCCAGGGCAAGGGAGATGTCGAAATCCCTGAGCCTAAGCGGGAAATAGATAAGAGGGCCCTCTTCCCAAGCGCCGACAACAAGAAAGACACCGGCAAGCCTCAAACCTCCGATGAAGCCTCACCAGACCTCAAGGCCGGCCACTCAAAAGGCAACACAGAACACGGAAAACTCAACGGCATACCATCCGTAAGGCTTGAAGGAAGATCCACTCTGGGCTCCCTTCCTCTACCCGCCTACACTGTTAACGAAAGCGGTACTGTTGTAGTCAAAATCGTGGTAAACGAACAGGGCATCGTAACCAACGCCATCCCAGGCCAGAAAGGCACAACCACAAATAACTCAACTCTTTGGAATGCAGCCAAGCAGGCCGCCCTCAAGGCCCGCTTCTCCCCTTCCGACGCCCCTACCCAGGTAGGCTACATCACCTACATTTTCACTTTGAAATAGAAACCGTCTGGTAGTCTATCATGCGGGAGATAGCCCTCTGGCAGACAGGGCAGAAGAGAGGGTATGTGTTGTCTCTCATCCTGCAGGTAGGATACGGACGGTAAATGCCCTCTGACAGATAACCGCCTCCCTCATAGATACCCACTTTGTAGTCAGATTCAACGAGAGTTCTGTAGGCAGGAAGCCTCTGGTCCGCCTTTGTAACAATCCCGCTTTTCTCGACAAGGTCTTTCCACTTGGAATCAAAGTTTACAAGGGTAGTGATGTTCGGCTCCCAAGGCTCGGTATGAAGGTCGTACTGGTCTGTGCCGTCATCGTAGAAATACTCGTCTGCCAATCCTGCGAAGCTGTGTCCGAACTCGTGCACCACCACCGGCATCGCCCAGCGGTTATGCGCGGCAGTCAGAACGTATGAATTGAGAATGCCGCCACCACCGTAGTTGTCTGTGTTGGCGAGAATTATGATATGCTCATAAGGCACGCTGGCCAAAGCGTCGTGAAGGTCGAAAAGATGCAGGGTTGTAAGGTAACGGTCCGAGTAGAAGGTGCTGAAATGAGAAGAGAAGGCCGTCTGCTTCCACTCCCCTTTCAGAGGAATGCTCACTCCGCTTTCCTTGCTCTCGACAGGCACGGCGATGAAGTTCAGTTTGTCTGCCTTGCCCTTGAAAGGCTCATAGCTCAGAATCTGGTCTGCAGTTTCCTTTGCATCGCGATAGAAAATATCCATTTCTTCTTTTGTGTAGCCTTCTCCCACAATCGCGATATCGATTGCCTCCTTGCTGTCCCCGCCCTTGTGAACATAACGGCATTTGTCTAAGGTATAAGGAGATGCGACTGGGCGGATGAGAATATCATCAGGATGGACAATATGAGTCATGGAAGCCGTTATGCTGTCTCTCTTGTCCAGGATATTCACAGTTACATAAGCAGTGGCCTGAGGCATCGGCACCAGATAGACGTTCTCGAAAGCCTTGCGGGTATGAAGGGCTTCAGGAGTGCACTGCCACTCGGAGAAAAGCGTGGAGAAAGATGTGCAGTAGAGAACCTGGCTGGTAGCCGAATCCCTGAGAATAATCTGCCCGTTTCCCCTTAGCAGCAGATTGTCCATATTGACGGTCCTGCCCCACCAGCCCTCCAGCCTACCCATCTTGGCAAGGGAAATCTCCGTATGGGTTGCATCGCCGGAAAATATGTAGTCCAGCCTCAGCGTGTAATCCGCTGCAACTGACATAATAGCCGACAATAAAACGACAGCCGGCAACAACAAAAACTTTTTCATTGGTTATTGGATATATCCGAAACGCTTAAGCTCCCGCTTGTTCTCTCTCCAGGAAGGATCCACCTTTACGAATATCTTCAGGAAGACCTTCTTCTCGAAGAAATTCTCCATCTCTTTTCGGGCCTGGGTGCCTACCCTCTTGAGTGCTGCGCCTTTCTTTCCGATGATGATGCCCTTCTGGGATTCCCTGACGACATTTATAACAGCTTCGATTGAATAGAGCTCATCTTCCTCCTTGAAACTTTCTATCACTACCTCGGTGCAGTAAGGGATTTCCTTGCTGTAGTTCTCGAGTATTTTCTCCCTGAGGATTTCGGAGGCGAAGAAGCGGAGGTTCTTGTCGGTGAACACATCCCTGTCATACCAGGCAGGCTGTTTTGGAAGAAGGGAGACGATCTTGTTCAGGAGGATGTCCGTATTGAATTTGGTCAGGGCGCTCATAGGGAGGATGTCCGCCTTGGGAACCAGTCCGTGCCATTTCTCCACAAGTTCATCCAGAACATTTGGATCCTCAATCTTGTCTATCTTGTTGACCACGACAATTACCGGAACGGAGAGAAGATTGAGCTTGTCCACATATTCCTTGTTCTTCTCGGAAGATTCGTAGACATCGGTGACATAGATGATAATGTCGGCATCGCCGATGGCGGTGTCCACGAAGTTCATCATTGCCTCCTGAAGTTCGTAGGAAGGCTTGAGAATGCCGGGGGTATCGGAGAACACTATCTGATAGTCGTCTCCGTTGACAATGCCCATAATCCTGTGTCGGGTGGTCTGGGCCTTGGCGGTCACTATGGACAGTTTCTCCCCAACGAGGGCGTTCATCAGAGTGGACTTGCCCACGTTAGGATTACCTATGATGTTTACGAAGCCTGAACGGATTATCTTGTCTTCCATACGTTTAGAGGATTATTATTCGTAAGAGCCCATCTTCAGGATAGCAAGTTCCTTCTCGGTCAGGAACCGCCACTGTCCTCTCCTGAGGTTTTTCTTTGTCAGGCCTGCAAAATAAACGCGGTCCAGTTTCTCCACCTTGTAGCCCAGAGCCTCGAAGATTCTCCTTACGATACGGTTCCTTCCGCTGTGTATCTCAATGCCCACCTGCGTCTGGTCTCCGTCGATATAGGACAAAGCGTCTGCGTTAATCATTCCGTCGTCCAGGTAAACTCCCTTGAGAATTTTGTCAAAATCAGCCTGGGAAAGGTTTCTGTCCAGGAAAACGTGGTAAATCTTCTTCTTGTTGTATGAAGGATGGGTGAGTTTTTCAGTCATGTCGCCGTCATTGGTCAGAAGGAGTACGCCAGTGGTATCCCTGTCCAGACGTCCAACCGGATAAACTCTCTGAGGGCACTTTCCGGCAATTAGGTCCATAACGGTCTTGCGGGCGTGAGGATCGTCTGTGGTGGTTACGCAGTTTTTCGGCTTGTTCATAATGATGTAAACCTTTTCCTCGCCCTGGATAACTTTACCGTCGAAGCGGACTTCGTCCCTCTGGAATACCTTGGTTCCCAACTCAGTAACAGTCTGTCCGTTTATGGTTATGATGCCCTGGAGAATATATTCGTCGGCTTCCCTTCTGGAACAGATTCCGGAGTTTGCGATGAAGCGGTTCAGGCGGATGCCCTCCTCTCCCTTGGCCTTCGGTTTGCGAGGCTTCGGGGTGTAGGCTTCCACGCGAGGCTTCCTTGCGGATACAACGGCTTCCCTTCCTTCAAGCTGGCTTCTAACCTGCTCAAAATCGTTGCGGGTACGCTTGGTCCTGGTTGGCTTTGCGGTGAAAGCTTTCTTGATTTCCTGTGAAGTCCTTCCGGATGTAGAAGTCCTTCTGGGAGCAGAAGTGCCTCTCGAGGAGAATGGTCTCTTAGGAGCTTCAGCGCTTCTTGGAGAGAAGGATCTCTTAGGGGCAGATGCGCTTCTCGGCGATGAGGCTCTCTTTGAGGCTGTTGCAGGACCTCTGGATGAGAAGCTCTTCTTTGGACCGGAAGAAGGGCCCTTTGGAGAAAAGCTTTTCTTCGGACCTGAGGAAGAAGATTTCCTTGGAGAGAATGAACGTTTGCCTGCCGCAGAGGAAGGTCTTTTTGCTGAAGAAGGCTTCTTTGTCCTGGAAGCGGATCTTCCCGTATTTTCTGATCTTGCCATAATTCTACCTGTTTATCATGCAAATATAGGCCGATTAAAGTATTTTTCCTACTTTTACGGCTCTAAAAGTTAAGGGTATGGACAGAAAGAGACGAGTTCTGATGACACCACTGGTGAGGGAGAATGTGAAGGTCGCCCTTAAATCCATCAAAAGCAACAAACTGAGAAGTGTCCTGACAATATTGATGATAGCCGTGGGCATTACCTCCCTGCTGGGAATCCTCACTGCTACCGAAGCCCTCAAACATGAAGTCAACGAGAGTTTTGCTTCCATAGGTTCCCAGTCTTTCTTCATCCAACCGGAGTTCCGGTCTTCGGGAGAAAGAACCGGAAGGATACGCAACAATCCTTCTATCAGTTACTTCCAAGCTACTTCGTTCAAAGATGTGTTTTCACCACAAACCCCATGTGTGGTAACCATCTTTACCAGAAACGGAGGAATGACTTTCAAGCGGGCTGAGAAGAGCACCAGCCCGAATGTCACCGCTGTACTCGGCGACGAGGACTATGTCCTTTTCAACAGTTTTACCATAGACAAGGGCAGGGACCTGACGAAAAAGGACATCCGGGACGCCTCTTTCGTATGCATAATTGGCAGTTCTGTGGCAGCCACCCTCTTCGACAGCAAGGAAGATCCTCTGGGAAAATCCATCATCATAGGAGGAAGTCCCTATACGGTGGTCGGAGTGTTGGCAAAGTCCTCTTCCGGAGGAATGGGCAGCAGCATAGACCAGGCAGCTATCATACCTATCACCAACGGAAGGGCACGCTTCAATTCAACCTCTTTCTCCATAGGAATACGGCCCGCTTCCTCCCAGGCCCAGATGGAAGACCTTTATTCTGAGGCTGAGACCCTGTTCCGTTCCGTCAGGAGGCTTTCCCCTACAGACCAGACAGACTTCAGCATAAGTTACAACGAGACAATGGCCAAGGAAGCCAGCAAAACTATGGGAACCATTACCCTGATAGCGGGAATCATAGGACTCATCACCCTTCTGGGTGCCGCCATCGGCCTCATGAACATAATGTTGGTTAGCGTAAAGGAAAGGACTGCGGAAATAGGCATAAGGAAAGCCATCGGCGCATCCGCCCGCCTTATAAGGCAGCAGTTCCTGGTGGAAAGCGTGGCTATAGCCCAGATAGGATGTATCCTGGGAATCATCCTGGGACTGTTGGCGGGAGCTCTGGTTGCTGCGGTTATGAATGCTTCTTTCGTGACTCCGTGGATGTGGATCATAGCCGCCGTCCTTATCTGCGTCGTGGTTGGAGTTGCCAGCGGCTACATTCCGGCGAAGAAGGCCGCTGCGCTGGATCCTATCGAGGCTCTCAGGTACGAATAGAATTTTGAAGGCGCGATTTTTTCTTAAATTTGCGCGGGATTACAAAAGATACAGAAATGTCAGAGATAGACAGGGAAGATATAAATCAGGAAGAATTACAGTCAGAAGAGCCGAAAGGCAAGTTCTCAAAGCTTCTTAAAGAGGGAGAAAACAAATACAGGCTTCCGGGAATGTTCAAGAACTGGTTCCTGGACTATGCATCATATGTTATTCTGGACCGTGCCGTTCCGCACATAGAAGACGGACTCAAGCCGGTTCAGAGAAGGATTCTTCACGCTATGCGCAAGATCCACGACGGTTCACTGATAAAGGTGGCCACCATCGTGGGAGAAACAATGAAATACCATCCCCACAGTGATGCCTCCATCAAGGACGCTCTGGTGCAGATCGGACAGAAAAACCTCCTTATAGACTGCCAGGGAAACTGGGGAAACACCATTACCGGAGATGAGGCCGCAGCGGGAAGATACATAGAGGGAAGGCTTTCCAACTTCGCCCTGGAAGTGGTTTTCAACCCGAAGACCACCGAGTGGATGAACTCCTACGACGGAAGGAACAAGGAGCCTGTCACCCTGCCTGTCAAGTTTCCTCTGGTTCTTTATCAAGGAGCGGACGGTATCGCCGTTGGACTCAACTGCAAGATCCTTCCGCATAATTTCAACGAAATCATAGATGCTTCCATAGCTTTCCTAAGGGGTGAAGAATATCATCTCTATCCGGATTTCCCTTCCGGGGGTATCATGGATGTCAGCCGCTATGCAGACGGAAAGCGCGGAGGCAAGATAACCGTCAGGGCCAGGATAGTCAAGGTTGACAAGAAGACCCTGAAAATCACTGAGCTGCCTTTCGGCAAAAATTCCGGGAACATTCTCCAGAGCATCATAGCAGCAAATGACAAGGGCAAGATCAAGGTGCGCAAGGTAGAAGACCTCAGCGGCAAGAAGGCCGAAATCGTGGTTACCCTGGCTGCAGGAGAATCCCCTGACAAAACCATAGACGCTCTATACGCCTTTACGGACTGCCAGGTTTCAATCAACCCTAACACCTGCGTCATAAAGGATAACAAGCCTCATTTCCTCACCGTAAGTGAAGTGCTGGAATTCAGCACGCTCCGCACAAAAGACCTCCTGAAGAAGGAGTTGGAGATAAGGCTCGGAGAACTGGAAGAAAACTGGCACTCCCTTTCTCTTGAGAAAATCTTCTTCGAAGAAGGCAAGTACAAGCTCTTGGAAGACAAGAAGACCAGAAGTTGGGACAGCCAGGTCAACGAAATACACAAGGCATTGAAGGTCTATGAACCTCTCCTTCACCAGAAAGTCACACGCGATGACGTTCTCAAGCTGGTTGAAAAGCCTGTCAGGAAGATTTCCCGCTTCGATATCAAAGAGTGCAACGCCAAGATAGACAACGTGGAGAAGGAAATCGCCAAAGTCCATCGCGACCTTGAAAACCTTACCGAGGTTACGATAGAATATTTCCAGAGCCTGAAGGACAAATACGGACAGGCCTATCCGCGCTGCACTGAGATTTCCAACCTCGAGACCATACAGGTTTCCAGGGTGGCAGTTGCCAATGCCAAACTCTACGCCAACTTCGATGAGGGCTTCATCGGAATGGACCTCAAGAAGGACGACAACGCCCAGATGATCTGCAACTGCTCGGACATAGATGACATCATCGTCTTCCTGTCCAACGGCAAATATTTGGTTACCAAGATATCAGACAAGGCATTCGTAGGCAAGGGCATCATCCATGCGGCAGTCTTCCAGAAGAATGACCTCAGGACGATATATAATGTAATATACCGCGACGGAAAATCCGGCAACAACTTTGTCAAGAGATTTGCCGTAACCTCCGTAACCAGGGACAAGGAGTATGACGTTACAATGGGTACTCCTGATTCAAAGATCCTCTGGTTCACCGCCAACCACAATGGAGAAGCCGAGACGGTAAGGGTCAACCTCCGTCCACGGCTCAAGCTCAAGAAGCTGAACTTCGACTATGATTTTGCAACCCTGGCCATCAAGGGAAAGACCTCCAGGGGCAACCTCCTGAGCAAGAATCCTATAAGCAAGATAACACTGAAGGCCAAGGGTGGTTCCACCATCGGAGACAAGCCTCTGTGGTTCGACACCGATGTCAACCGTCTCAACGAGGACAAGAGAGGAACATATCTCGGCAAGTTCAAGGACGAAGACCGTATTCTGGCCGTTTACAAGAACGGAACATACGCCACCACAAGCCAGGATTTGAACAACCACTACGAGGGAGAACTGATCCGGGTGGAGAAATTCGATCCGGCAAAGGTCTATGCCGCCGTTTATTACGATGCGGAATCTCAGAAGTTCTACCTCAAGAGATTCAAGTTCGAACTCAACAACAACCCATCCAACCTCTTCATCAGCGAAGAGGAGGGTTCATATCTGGTGGCCATCACCTCAGCTGCCGGAAGCCAGGTAGTCATACAGTTCGGCGGTAAGCATGAAGGCCGTCAGAACGAGGCCGTGGCTGTGGACAGCTTCATCGCCGAGAAAGGCTGGAAGGCTAAGGGCAAACGCCTCACCCAATATGAAACAGAAAAGGTTGTGCTTATAGAACCTCCTGTCCTTGAGGACGAAGACGAGGACTTTGATTTTGAAGAAACAACTTCGGAACCTCAAGAAGATACTCCTTCAGATATTCCGGAAGACACTGATTTCCCTGAAGAAGACAGCCAAGAGGATTCTTGGGAAGGAGAAGACGAACCAACCCTCTTCTGATATGATCATTGCACTCTGTGGTTTTATGACTTCCGGCAAGACCCTGGCCGGAGAAGCCCTGTCTGAAAAGACGGGCAGAAAACTCATAGACCTTGACCGTTACATAGAGCAGCAGGAAGGCCTGGATATGGAGTCTATCTTCCGGGAAAAAGGCGAGCCTTACTTTAGGAAAGCGGAAGAAGAATCATTGAAAGAAATCCTTGATACAGAAGATGATATCATCCTCTCCCTTGGTGGAGGAACTCCGATGAATCCCAACTGCAGAACCCTCCTGAAAGAACATACAAAGTGCTTCTTCCTGACCTGCTCACCAAAGGTCCTCGCGGAAAGGATGCTCCTCCTTCAGGACGGCAGACCTCTTGTAAAAAACCTCCTCGCCGAGCATCCAAATTCCACCAAAAAGCAAAAACTCCAAATCCTCGAAGCCTGGGCCAAAGAAAAGCTCCAGGAACGCCTCCCACTCTACAAGGAATGCTCAATAAAAACAGTCGACACTTCCGACTGGGACATTGAATCAATAACCGCCCAAATCATCAACGGTGTTTAGGCCATAAGGCCTCCACGGCCTGCATCGTCCTGGCAATCTCTTCTCCCTTGAGTGCCAGGATGTAATCGTGTTCAGGAACTGTTGCCCCCATTTTCTGCAGCAGGTGGGCCTGCTCCCTGTAGACTAGGATTCCATAGGTTTCCTGCAGGATCCGGTCCGCCCGGGAATCTCCTGTGGAAGGGATGCTGCCCGGATTTTGTCTCCTGCGGAGAATTTCCTTATAGAGATATGACCTTCGTGGAGAGTTTAGTGCCCTCAGCAGGCACAGGTCAGACATTGATTCCGGCTCAAACTCAGACAGCCACCCGAGTAATTTCTTCGTCTCGAACCAGATAGTCCCATCTGTCATAGCCAGATTGAACTTGCTGAGAACTTTCCCGGTCAGAGGCCTCCATTCTCCCTTCAGTGTCCGCTTGAAGTTGTCCAGATCTTGATTTTCTATGACGTGGAGTTGAAAGGTTATCTCTGGTATCGCTTCTGTAAAGGTTATCTGGTAGGTTCCAGGCTCTATTTCAGCGATGATTTCATCACGGTCTTTCAGGACCTTCTCAGCAACAGCGACACCTCCAGTTCCCGTCTCAAGAACCAGGTCATTATTAGGACCGAAGTATTCGGTGAAGAAGGAGAAAGGCAAATCCCATAGGACTGGATTAACCCGCGTCACACCAGTCAGATAGAGCAGAAGGGAACTATTGAAGTATCCAAATCCGGGACTAGTCACGATGCCGGCCGTGCGGACTTTCGCCGCTACATCGGAAAGAAGTCTTGTGCATGCTAACCGGACAGGATCAGCATCCATCCAATCCAATTCTTCCTTAATGCGAGCCATCAAGTCTTTTACAGTTAATTGATCGAAACCGTCAATCTTGTGTTCAATGGCTCTGTTAATCTTTTGCAGTAATTGTTTATCCATACTCAACAATTCAATTATGATTTTTTCGGCAAAGATATATGTAGCATCGGCAAAAAAATGGCAGAATTAAATTATTTTGCTTCCGCCAGAATATTGCCGAAGATATGAGTATCTTTGTGGTCAGTTATGGCAAAAAACTATTTCAAATCTTATATCTGGCTGCTGGAAACGCTCCAGAGCAGAGGTTCCCTTACACTTGCAGAAATCAAGCGCCTTTGGATGAGGAGCTCGGTAAATGATGAAGGAAAGGAACTTGCAACTCGTACTTTTTCCAACCATATTGCTTCTATCGGTGATATCTTCGGCATCTACATCGTCTGTGACCGCAGAGACAACACCTATAGCATAGAAAACAATGAGGATATGGATGGGGAAGGAATACGTGCATGGATGCTGGATGCCCTCAGTTTGAATTCTTTGTTGAATGAGAGCGCTGGCATGAAAGACAGAATCTTCTTTGAGAATGTCCCATCCAGCCATCAGTTCCTGACAACCATCATTCAGGCAATCCGGGACAACCGTAAACTGAAGGTTCGCTACCAAGGTTACCGAATGGATCAGGAACGGACATTTGAACTGGATCCGTATTTCATCCGTGAATTCAAGCGCCGCTGGTATCTGTATGGCCACAAGGACTATGACAAAGACACAAAACCTCACATGTATGCCCTGGACAGGATGATGGAAGTAGAAATCCTTCCCGACACATTCAAGTTGCCGGAAGGTCTCGATGCCAAGGCCTGGTTCGAGTCTCTTTATGGAGTTAGAAAGTATGACGATATGAAGCCCCAGCAAGTCCTCCTGAAGGTCTATGGCAAGCAGGTTCGCTATTTCCGTTCCCTTCCTCTCCACAGTTCACAGGAAGAAATTGAGACACACAAGGGTTACAGCATCTTTGCCTACGACCTCGCCCCAGACTATGACTTCAAGCAGGATATCCTATCATTCGGGGACACCGTTGAAGTCCTGGAACCGCTATCGCTTCGCAATTCTATTATTGAAACCATAAGCAAGCTAAACACCTACTACACTGATGAACAATAGAAAAATATTAGAAGAATCTGCTAAAAATAAAAGCCTTTATAAGTTTTTCAAAGACAATAATTTTCTTACTTCTGATAACATTAAGCTTAAGTTTAATTATTCAAAGGGGAAAAAGTCTCAATGGTCTCTTGCCTTTGCAGGGCAATGCCTAAAAGATGTCTTTGGCATTGAAAATCCAATATTCTGCTCCAAATTTGTTGAGGCTATCAGTGGTGACGGGCAAGAGGCTAATAAGATTACAACTCTTCATTCCTCTTCTCTTGCGTCCCTATTGGTATTCTATTCAGTCAGTAAGAATAATCCTATCTATGTGGATGTGAATGGCCATTTAGAGAAGTTTATTGAGAGTCGATTTGAAGTAAAAAATGAGGTTAGTTTAGGAAGCAACAGCTTTTCAAACATAGATGTTGTGCTTTATGGCGATAACTGCATTTTATATCTGGAATCAAAGTTTTCTGAATATCTTGGAAGCGGTCCTGTTGAAGTAAAAGAAGTCAAATACTACGACCTTATTTATAATCGGTTAGCAAACACTCTCAGTGATATAGGGCTTCATTTAAAGGAAAGGAAAAATGGGGAGGAAAGGGTTCTTGAAAGAGTCGATGAGAAACCTTTTTATAGCGAAGGAATCAAACAGATGATATCCCACTATCTCGGTCTTACAACTGAAATTCAGTCTGGCAGGCTGAATTCAGATGGGAAGACAATCGTTTTAGGCGAAATCCTTTTTTATTTTGATGACAGAATTCCAAATGGCCGAAAGAAATTCAACTCATACAGAGAGGCTTATTCTATTCTAAAAAAGGGGCTAACATTATGTGCTGAAGAAGACAAAACCGGACTCATTATCAACCACCTCAGTACATATCAGAGTATCTTGGCGGTGACAAAGAATCATGGATTCCTTATGAAACTCCCTGAGAGTATTCGTGAATTCTACCATTTCAAAGAATTGGAGGAGTGACGCAAATCCACATACTGAACAGAGTATTTGTCAAAAGATAAAATTGCAAAATAAGGGTGGAAACCGCCGGAATCTAATATTATTAGTATATTGCAAAAAATAACTCATACAAAGGTTACAGCGTCTTTGCTTACAAACTCGCTCCGGGTTATGATTTCAAGAAAGATATCCTTTTGTTTGGGGATACTATTGAGTCCTTGAACCAAATATTTTTAAGAAACTCAATAAAACTAATAATCACTAACTTATCTTTGAATTATGAAAATTAAAATCTCAAAAAACGGGAAAACCATCACGTCTCTTGACAAGTGGTTTGAATTAGCTCCACCTAAGAGAAAGGAGAAACAGTGGAAAGTAGGACGAAGTGCTATGGAAATGGCTCGATTTGCTCTATCAGATAGCTTTTCTGGTTTCATTTCACAGGTCTTGAAAGAATGCAAGTTGGAGTCTTTAGCCTCTGATTTTGAATGTGAACCAGAAGCAAATTCTTCCTTCGGGAAAGGAATGGGTAAGGGAGAATCTAGAAATCATGACCTTCTTATGATAGGAAAGGATGTATTAATTGGAGTTGAAGCGAAAGTATCTGAATCATTCGATAAACAAATTTCCAAGAAACGAAAAGAGGTTAAGGACCAAACTCGCATAAACAAGTTTATCCAATATATCTATGGAGACAATGCTCCTAAAAATGTAAAAGACCTGTATTATCAGCTTTTCTCTGCAACAATAGGATCTATTAAAGAAGCAGAGAGAAGAGGGGACATTAATAATGTAATTGTTCTTTTTATTGTTTTCAAGGAAAAACTTGAAAATAAAAAAACAAACGATAAAAACGATGAGGCATTCAATGCTTTTTGTACATCTCTAAATTTGAAAAAGAATCAACCAATCTCTTTTCCAGAAGCACAAAATATTAATTGTTGGATTAAAAAAGTTGAAATAGGTATTAATTCAAATTATCAGTTTAATTGGTAGTCAAAGTTGATTCCTTAACTTTCTCCCTCCGGCACTCAAGGCCATCGGGAACTAAAGGGTGTCGGATTTTTTAATTTCCTTTTTGCTTCTGCCGAATTTCTGCTGAAGGTGCGGTTATTTTTGCCGGAAATATAGATATGGCAGAAATAATCAATTCCTTAATACAATGAAACACATTATTCTTACCGTTATGCTGGCTATAACAACCAGCATCTTTGGCTATGCGCAAAACACTAATCCGCTGAACTATAGTGGTCTGATATATGTCGAGGCCATTGAAATCTATTCTACGCCTCGCTATGTCTCATACGAGGATCATGCTATCCTGTCGCAGAGAATGAGAATACCTTCTGCCAAGATTTCCAGATGCAATCTGGATTTTGAGAAGGGCATTGTTACTGTCGATGAAAAAACAATGAAAATAAAGGTTCTTTCAACTAAAAAATACAGCACTGCGTACGGCTGGGTAGTTGTCATTTATATGGATCTGGTCAATGAAGGAAACAAGGCCGAACTGGTCTGGCCTGAATTCGGGAAACCTTATCTCCAACAAATTACTCCTAAAAACAGCGGAGTTGATATTGCCAGGATGGTTCTTTCCCAAAAGCCATATGTTGCATCTGAAGAAGAGGCTATGATGAACATTCTGATGGGACTTGGGACAATGTAAACGTCAAATAAAAAACCGAGGGGATAGAATAGAGTTACCTTTCGGCAGAGCTTAGCTGTTTAACATCAGGCATTTCAATACCTTCTGTAATGAGCCTTGACTCTGACAACCTTGCCTTTACAAATGCGTTTATACGCCTTCACTCTGACAAGTTTCTCAACATCCATTCTAATGGAGTAGAGAATACGTATTGTTTTTGTCCTTCTTTTCATATGGATATTTTAACTAGTGGGTGTAAGGACAAAAAGCCTCGTATATCAGCACCTCCCCTCGGTAAAAAACAAAAAGCAGGTATTGATTCACTTTTTGTTATCAATACCTGCTTGCTTCTCACTAGTTGTCATATCCATATGACACTGCAAATGTATAGAAAATTTCTATACTACAAGGGATTCTAAATAAAAAAGTTAGAAAAAAATGTTTTTAGAGGGTAGTATCCTTGCCCTCGCGGATATCTTTGATCCTGAGCTGGATATTGGCAATGCTGGAACGGTAGAAGTTCTCGGCGATAGAGTAGCAGATGTCAACAGGCTCGCCAGCAGCCAGGTGGTCAAAGTATTCGCTCATGTTGAAGGCGATGGCGCTAAGCGGACGGAAGGAATCAGCTTCCTGGATAAGCTCCAGTTTGAGGTGTCCGCCTCTGCCGTCTACCGGATTTCCAACGATCCTGCCATTTCCGTTGTCATAGACGCTTGTGGTCATGAATACCGGAGACTGGTTGCCCGGTCCGAAAGGCTGGAACATATTCAGAAGGCGGAAGAATCTTGGAGTTATCTGTCTGAATTCCAGGAAAGCGTCTATGTTGATGATAGGAGTCAGTATCTCCTTTGTAATGTTCTTTGTTACAATCTCTTCAAACCTCTGGCGGAAAGTCTCGAGGTTCTCTTCCTTGAGTGTAAGGCCGGCGGCGTAGGTATGTCCGCCGAAGTTCTCGAGAAGGTCTGCACAGCTCTCGATGGCATCGTAGAGATCGAAGCCCGCAATGCTTCTGGCGGAACCGGAAATGAATCCGTTGGAAGATTTGGTCAAAACAATCGTAGGCCTGTAGAATGCCTCCACCAGACGGCTGGCAACGATTCCCACAACTCCCTTATGCCACTCCGGATTGTAGACCACCGTGGAGTTCAATGTACTGAACTGCGGATGGTTTCTCACAATCTCGATGGCTTGCTGGGTGATGGTGCGGTCTATGCTCTTTCTCTCGTTATTGTGGTCGTTGATCTGCTTGGCAATGTGGTTGGCTTCATTGATATCTTCGGAGGTCAGAAGGTCCACCGCCATACGTCCGCTCTCCATTCTTCCGGCAGCGTTGATTCTAGGACCGATCTTGAAAACGACATCGTCTATCGTGATCTTGTGCTTCTCCAGACCGGAAAGCTTTATCATGGAAAGAAGGCCTTTCCTCGGCGATTCGTTCAGCCGCTTCAAACCATAGTAGGCAAGTACGCGGTTCTCTCCTGTAACGCTCACAAGGTCAGCAGCTATACTCACGGCTACAAGATCCAGCAAAGGTTCGATTGCCTCAAACGGAATGCCGTATTTCTGGGCATATGCCTGTACCAGTTTGAAGCCAACCCCGCAACCGGAAAGGTCGTCGTAAGGATAGTGGCAGTCTTCTCTCTTCGGGTCCAGCGTGGCTACGGCAGGAGGGAGTTCTTCGCCCGGAAGATGGTGGTCGCAGATGATGAAATCAATGCCCTTGCTCTTGGCATATCTTACGGCTTCGGCTTCCTTGATTCCGCAATCCAGCGCTATAACCAGAGAGCACTTTCTCTCCGCAGCCCAGTCCACGCCATAGAAGGATATGCCGTATCCCTCGTCGTATCTGTCTGGAATGTAATAATCTATGTTGCCTGTAAGCCTTCTCAGGAAAGAGAAAACCAGGGATACTGCAGATGTGCCGTCCACATCATAGTCTCCATATACCAGAATCTTCTCCTTGCTAAGAACAGCTTTGTGGACCCTGTCAACCGCCACGTCCATATCTTTCATCAGGAAAGGGTCGTGAAGCGAGGCGAGAGACGGATGGAAGAACTGGCGCACCTCGTCAGAGTTCTTGATGCCCCTTTGGACCAAAAGATTAGCCAGGACCTCGTCTATACCGAGATCCTGAACCAGCTGCCGAGTGTAAATCGGATTGCCAGGTTCCCTTACGATCCATTGTTTTTCCTTGCTCTTTACAACCATAACGGATTACCGCTGCTCGGGCGGATTGCAAATTTAATAAATTTATCTCATAAAAAAATGTTACCTTTGCCTGGAAATAGAAAAACCTATGGAACTCAATCTTAACGAACAAGAACAGAATAGAAGGAACAGCCTTCAACAAATACGCGATCTGGGCATCAATCCTTACCCTGCTCCGGAGTATATCATAACCGCTACTTCCAGGCAGATTCTTGAGGGTTTCAATCCCGATGCCGCAGAAGATGACCCGTCCCAGCAAGTCTTCAAGGCCGTTTCCATGGCCGGCAGGCTTATGAGCCGCAGGATTATGGGCGCGGCTTCTTTCATCGAGCTGCAGGACAGCGAAGGCAGGATCCAGGCATACGTAAAAAGAGACGAGATCTGCCCGGGTGAGGACAAGACCCTGTACAACACGGTGTTCAAAAAACTCCTCGATATCGGAGACATCATCGGAATCAAGGGTTTTGCATTCGTGACACAGACCGGTCAGAAGAGTATCCACGTGAAGGAACTGGTTGTACTGAGCAAGTCACTCAGGGTGCTTCCTATCGTCAAGGAAAAGGACGGCGAGGTGTTCGATGCCTTTGCAGATCCTGAGATGCGCTACCGCCAGAGGTATGTGGACCTTATCGTGAATCCGGAAGTTAGAAAAGTGTTCGAGAAGAGGACCAAGATATACAACACTATGAGGGAGTTCTTCAACTCCCACGGTTATCTGGAAGTTGAAACCCCTATCCTCCAGCCTATTCCGGGAGGAGCAAACGCACGTCCGTTTGTCACCCACCACAATGTGCTGGATATGGACCTGTATCTGAGGATTGCAGACGAGCTTTACCTTAAGAGGCTCATCGTGGGCGGTTTCCCTGGCGTTTACGAGTTCTCGAAGAACTTCCGCAACGAGGGTATGGACCGCACCCACAACCCTGAGTTCACCGCAATGGAAATCTACGTGGCCTACAAAGACTACTACTGGATGATGAACTTCACGGAGAAGATGCTGGAAAAGATAGCCGTAGCCGTGAACGGAACCACCAAGGCCACAATCGGCGACAAGGAAGTTGACTTTGCAGGCCCTTATAAGAGACTCCCTATGCTGGAAGCCATCAAGCAGTATGCAGGAGTGGACGTTACCGGAATGAACGTTGAACAGCTCAGGGAAACCTGCAAGAAGCTCAACGTTCCAATCCAGCCGAGCTTTGGAGAAGGCAAGCTTATAGACGCCATCTTCGGAGAGTATGTGGAGGGCAACCTCATCCAGCCTACTTTCATCATAGATTATCCGGTTTCTCTCTCTCCTCTTACCAAGCGCAAGAGAGACAATCCTGACCTGGTGGAAAGATTCGAGCTTTTCGTTTGCGGAAAGGAACTTGCCAACGCATACTCCGAGCTCAACGACCCTATCGACCAGCTTGGAAGGTTCCAGGACCAGCTGATGCTCAAGAACGGCGGAGACGACGAGGCTATGTACATCGACTACGACTTTGTCCGCGCACTTGAGTACGGAATGCCGCCTACCAGCGGAATGGGCATCGGAATGGACCGTCTGGCAATGTTCATGACCAACCAGATCTCAATCCAGGACGTGCTCTTCTTCCCGCAGATGAAAAGAGAGCAGTAGAATATGAGCAACAATCTGTCGCAGAATAGAATAACCTCCTTGCAGAACCCAAAGGTCAAGGAGGTTGTCCTTTTACAGGAGAAGGCCCGTGAAAGGGAAAGGACCGGCCTGTTCCCTGTGGAGGGGACAAGGGAGGTTTCCGCCTGCATCGCAAACGGCTTCGGAATCGATTCCGTTTTCCTCTGCGACGAGATACTTCAAACCTATCCTGACCTTGAAGGCGTAAGTCCTGAAAGAATCTTCAGCGTGACTCCACAGGTATACGAAAAGATTGCCTACCGCTCTTCCACAGAAGGCATACTGGCGCTGGCCAAAGCCAGGCACACCACTCTTGATGATTTGGGCAAAATGCTCAAAGACAATCCGCAAAACCCTCTGATACTAGTTGCCGAAGCCGTGGAAAAGCCCGGCAACCTGGGAGCCATCCTCAGAACTGCGGATGCTGTGGGCGCCACGGCGGTAATCTTCGCCAACCCGAGAACGGACCTATACAATCCCAACCTCATACGCGCCAGCCTGGGCGGAGTCTTCACTCAGACCATCGTCTGCTGCAAGAGCGAGGATGCCATTGGTTTCCTTAAAGCCCACGATATCAAGATCTACACCGCACAGCTCCAGGACAGCGTGCCATATTACGGCACAAATATGGCCGAGGCTTGCGCCATAGCCCTGGGCAGCGAAGCTGACGGCATCTCCGATATCTGGAGAAAGGCTTCCGACCGCAAGATAATGATCCCGATGCTCGGCCGCCTGGATTCTCTCAACGTTTCCGTTTCCGCCGCCATACTCTGCTACGAGGCACTTCGCCAAAGAACCGCAAAATGAAAAAGTTCGCTCTCATAGGGAAACCCATTTCACACTCCCAAAGCCCAAAGCTTTTCAAGGAGGCTTTTCCTGACGGCGACATGACATACGACCTGCTGGAAAGAGATACCGTGGAAGAATCCGTGGCGGAACTTAAAGCCAATGGCTACTGCGGAGCAAATGTCACCTCCCCTTTCAAGGAGAGCATTATGAAGTTTGTCACCGATCCTGACGAGATAACCAAAACCCTGAACGCTGCCAACCTCATCCTCTTCAAAGGCGATAAAATCTTAAGTTACAACACAGATTATCTGGCCGTAAGGAGAATTGTCAGAGAGTATGAAGGCATCCGTTCTGCCATTGTAACCGGTTGCGGAGGTGCCGCAAAGGCCGCAGCCCTGGCCTGCAGGGATGAAGGACTGGAAACCATCATGACCAACCGCACCCTGAAGAAAGCTGAAATCTTTGCAGAACATATTGGAATCAAGGCAGTCAGCATCGCCGAGGCAGACATCCTACTGAAAAAAACAGACAGAGACATTCTTGTAATCTACGCCATCCCTTCACCTGACGGAATTCTCAGCGAAACTCTCAAAAATGGGGAAAAAGCCTTCACGGTCATCGAAGCCAACTACAAGAATCCCTGCCTTAATCCGGAAAGCGGACTGAAATGGCTTAAATACCAGGCTTCAGAGAGTTTCAGAATTTTTACCGGCACTACTCCAAGAGAATAGTTGCAGGATTTGATTTTTTGGAGTAACTTTACTCGGTTAAATTTGATTTATTATGTCTTTCAACAAAGTATTGATTTTAGGGAACACCGCCGCAGCGCCTGAAGTTAGGCATCTTGACGGCGGAAGTGTGGTGGCAAATTTCAGGGTTGCTACATCAGAGGTATTTACAGACAGAAGCGGCAACCGCACTGAGAGAACAGAATGGCACAACATCGTGTGCTGGAGAAGATTGGCAGAGTTCGCCGAGAAGTACATCCAGAAAGGAACCCAGGTATTCGTGGAAGGAAGGATTACTACCCGTGAATATACAGACCAGACCGGTCAGAAAAGATACAGGACTGAGATTGTGGCTGACAATATCCAGTTGACTGGAAGAAGACCGGAAGGCCAGGGAGCCCAGCCTCAGCCTCAGGGAGGTTATCAGCAGCCATATCAGAGGCCTGTTCAGCCTGCGCCTCAGCCAGCTGCGCAGCCAGCACCTCAGGATTTCCCGGCAATGGATGATTTCAATGATACCGAATCCAACGACCTTCCATTCTAAACTTGATTGTTATCGCGATTAAAACAAACACTATATGAAAGTTGATGTTGTATTGGGCCTTCAGTGGGGAGACGAAGGCAAGGGCAAAATTGTGGATGTGCTTGCCAGAAACTACCCTGTTATATGCAGATTCCAGGGAGGCCCCAACGCAGGACATTCCCTGCAGTTCTCAGGTAAGAGTTTTGTACTCCATTCCGTTCCGGCGGGAGTTTTCCGCAAGAACACAGTCAATGTAATCGGCAATGGTGTGGTCCTGGATCCGATTATCTTCCAGGAAGAATGCCAGGCCATCGCCAAGATGGGTGTTGACCCGACAAAGAACATTATCATCTCCAAGAGAGCCCATCTGATACTCCCTACCCACAGGATCATGGATGCCGCTTCCGAGGCAAGTCTGGGAAAGACCAAGATCGGTTCCACCCTCAAGGGCATAGGACCTACCTATATGGACAAGACCGGAAGAAACGGCCTCAGAGTGGGAGAAGTTCTGTCAAAGGATTTCAAGAAGAAGTTCAACACCCTCAAGCAGAGGCATGCTTCCTACCTGAAACAGTTTGACTTTGAATACGATATCAACAAGAACGAGAAAGAGTGGTTCAAGGCTGTAGAGTATCTTAAGAAGTTCAAGATCGTGGACAGCGAATATGAACTTAACGCTCTGCTCAAGACAAAGAAAGCACTTGCGGAAGGAGCCCAGGGAACAATGCTGGACGTGGACTTCGGAGCTTATCCGTTTGTGACCAGTTCTTCAACGATCTGCGCCGGAGCCTGCACCGGACTGGGAGTGGCCCCTACCAAGATCGGCAAGGTATTCGGAGTATTCAAGGCCTACTGCACCAGAGTCGGCAGTGGACCTTTCCCTACCGAGCTCAACGATGCTGTCGGAGAAGAACTCCGCCAGAAAGGACACGAGTTTGGAGCAACAACCGGAAGACCGAGAAGAACCGGATGGCTGGACCTGCCTGCCCTCAAGTTCGCGATTATGGTGGACGGCGTTACAGACCTGATTATGATGAAGGCTGACGTACTCGACAGCTTTGACACCATAAAGGTTGCAGTAGCCTACAAGGTGGACGGCAAGAAGACAGACCGCTATCCTTACGAAGTCAGTGCCAAGATAGAGCCGGTTTACAAAGAATTCAAGGGCTGGAAGAAAGACCTGACCAAGTGCAAGACAGCCAAGGAGCTTCCTTCAGCCTTCAAACGCTACATAGCCTTCATTGAGAAAGAGTTGGGAGTAAAGGTTTCCTACGCTTCCGTAGGACCTGACCGATCCCAGACAATTAAGTTGTAAAACAAAAAAAGCGCCGTGTGGCGCTTTTTTTTTGTTGACTCATTTCATTACTTCTTCTTGTTAGGAAGGTCGAGCTCCAGCTGAGGATTCTTCTTGGATGAAGCCTTAAGCAGGAGAGATACGATGACAGCAACTATTCCAAGGCCGATGAAGATATATTCTGCCCTTACGGCAGCGGTAATCTCCTGGGCATGGTTGCCGGCGTCTATCACGTATTTCTTCAGCACTCCGCCAACGAAGATAGGAACCAGCAGCATACCCATATTCTGGATCCAGTAAATCAGGGAGTATGCAGTACCGAGGTTCTTCTCCGGTATGATCTTAGGAACGCTTGGCCACATTGCTGCCGGAACAAGACTGTAACCTATTCCGAGGATACCGATAGCGGCATAGCCGGAGAACTGGCTTCCCTCAGGTGCAAATGCGATGATAAGGTGAGCGGCAAGTACCATGCAGCTTCCCAGAATCATCCAGGTGGTAGCCTTTCCGATCTTGTCAACCAGGATACCGAACAGAGGAGTTCCGATAACCGTACAGAACGGAATCATTGAAACCATCCAGGCTGCTGTCTCCACATCCAGGCCGAAGCGAGGGATGATGATGGAGGTAGCGAACTTCTTGAATGAAATGATGCAGCAGTAGAAGAACACGCAAAGCAGGGAAATCAGGATATAGTGCTTGTTGGTCAGAATCTTGAAGATGTCTGAGAACTTGAACTTGTCGTCCTCGCTGGTTTCCTTGGTGTCGGTCTCTCCGGTCTGCTTGTCGAACTTGGCGTCCATCGTGATGAATACGCTCCAGAGTATGATGCCCACAATCATTATTGCAAGGCCTACAAGAGCAGGACGGTTAGTCTCGGCGAAGGTGTACAGAGCGTCCTTTGCGTGCTCGCCCACAAGAACAGGAGAAAGCACGAAGGCCATTGCAGTACCCAGTCTGGCGATAGCAAGCTGCGCTCCCATTGCAAAGGCCATTTCCTTGCCTTTGAACCATTTGGCAATGGAACGCGTAACTGCGACTCCGGCAATTTCGCTGCCCAGACCGAATAGCATACATCCGACATACGCCAACCACAGTGAAGGTTTGGCGATTCCTACTGAATTATGCATCCAGTTTGCCAGGCCGCTGCCGTTGAAACTTGAAGAAATGGCGTATGCCACAATTGCGGCACCGCCTACCATCATTCCAACGAAGATTGAGCCTGTTACCCTAACGCCCCACTTGTCGAGGAGCATACCGCAGATAATAAGTCCGCCCCATACGCAGAGGAAGGAATAACCGCCGGCGTAGAAACCGTAGTTCTGAGAATCCCATCCGAGCTGGAGCATTTCAGGAGTCTTGAAGATATGGCTCAGGGTTGAGAACATATCATCAAAGAAATACGATGCAAACATCGGGACCACGAGACAGGCGAGCACAATCCACCTTGCGCTCTTGGAGTCTCTGAGAAGTTTGACTGCTTTGTTCATCTTTATAGTTGTTTATTATTGTTTCTGAATGATTTATTCCTTGATGTTAGGAAGTTCCAGGCCATAACCCTTCTTACGGTCCACTCTCTTGAGTATGAAGCCCAGGATGAGGGCTGCAACGCCCAGGCAGGCCAACATAACCAGAGGAGCCGTGTAGTCGAACTGTGTAGGATCGTCCACATCCGGATTGGTCTTGTCCAGAACCTTGCCGATAAGCAGAGGGAAGAGCCACAAACCTATGTTCTGGATCCAGAATATCAGAGCATATGCGCTACCGATGATCTTCTGGTCAACCAGTTTAGGAACGCTTGGCCAGAGTGATGCCGGAACCAGGGAGAATGAAGCTCCAAGTACAAGGATGGTAACGTAGGCAACCACAACTCCACCGACTGAGCTACCCTTGAACATCGGCAGTATGAAGGCGAATGTCAGGTGGCAGATAATAAGGAGGATGGAACCCAGCACAAGCATAGAGGCGGCCTTGCCCTTGTGGTCAACATAGCTTCCGAGAATCGGGGTGATACCCACTGCCAGGAGAGGGAATACGGCAAATATGGTCTCCGCACTGCCTCTCATATAACCCATGTAGCAGAATACTATAAGGGCGATTATCGCGATGGCCAGCAAGAAGCCTTTCTTCGCCTTGCCCTTGGAGAAATTGCTCATAAAGGCGGCTACCGCAACTACCAGCATGATGATGTACTGTACTATGGTAACGGTGTTACTTGCCCAGAAGGAACCTTCCTTCACATCCACGAAGGTAAGGTTGCACTGAAGCATGTTTACGGCATATTTCTGGAACGGGAATATCGCTGAGTAATAGAGAACGCAAAGCAGGGCTACCAGCCAGAATCCGCTTGAGCGAAGGATTGCTCCGATATCGCTGACCTTGAAAGGATCGTCCTTTTCCTCAGCCTCTCCGGTCTGGGCATCCAGCTTCTTGTCCATGAAGAAGTAGACGATGAACATTATCAGGGCAATCATCAGAAGGACTACTCCGAAAGCCACGCTGCGGGATACATCTATATGCTCGCCCATCTTGGCGAACATCGGCGAGAAGATCATGCAGGTTGCAACGCCCAGTCTGGCAAGAGCCATCTCTGAACCCATTGCAAGAGCCATCTCGCGGCCTTTAAACCATTTGACGATTCCTCTGGAAACCGTGATTCCGGCCATCTCCACTCCGCAGCCGAAGATCATGAAGCCCACGGCGGCGAACTTTGCCGAAGCAGGCATTCCCCTGTAGAACGGAGATATGCCAAGTTCATCAAATACAGGTATGTAGTTAAGATTGTTGTTGAACCATTCTGCAATGGAAGTTCCAGCGAAGCTTTCGGTTACGGCATACCATTTAATAACGGCGCCCACCAGCATCACGAATCCTGAAAGCACTGCCGTGAACCTCACTCCCATCTTGTCCAGGATAATTCCGGCAAAGATGAGGAAGAAGACAAACACGTTCAGGAATGTTTCGGAACCTTGCATTGTGCCGAATGCAGTTGAATCCCAGCCACGGGTCTCCTGCATCAGGTCTTTAATCGGCGACAATATGTCCATAAAGATGTATGAACAGAACATTGCCAGCGCCAGCAGCAAAAGTGCCAGCCAACGCATTGCAGCCGAATCTCTAAGTGTCTTTTTCAATTCAGTAGTCATTGTTTATGTGATTTTTAAAGATATAATCTCTAATCTATTGCCAAAAATGACTACGCAATTTACAAAATATTGAGTAAATTGCGAATTGTTTTAGAGAAACAGTTCATCTATTATGGAACAAGTCAAGAGACTTCTCAGAGATTCATCGCGCGCAAGGTGGACGGCACTTCTGATCGTGTCGTTCGTGATGTTTGCAGCATATCTGGCTTCCGACGTATACTCTCCGCTAAAGACCATTCTTGAAGAGGAAAACGGCTGGACCAGTACGGAATACGGCTATTTCGGAGCCGCTCAAAGTGTATTTAACGTTTTCCTCGGGATGCTTATCTTCAGCGGACTGCTGCTGGACAAGAAAGGCATCAGGCTGACGGGAAACCTGGGATGCTTCCTTATGGCGGCGGGTTTCGCCCTCAAATACTATGCGGTTACCTGCATCCCGTCCGATGACCCTCAGATGATTTCTGTCTTCTCCTGGAGCATGAAGCGGCAGGTATTCTGGGCAAGCCTGGGATTTGCCATCTTCGGAACCGGCTGCGAAATGGCCGGCATCTCCATCAGCAAGGCCATAGTCAAGTGGTTCAGCGGCAAGGAACTGGC
>JAEEGF010064707.1_pt1 | contig 71761 bp, 54 predicted proteins | sample 9134171 | NCBI WGS metagenome assembly JAEEGF01 (sample SAMN16246542, study PRJNA631951) | gut metagenome | biome: gut microbiome; feature: rumen; material: AP-attached | host: Bos | place: Iran: Karaj | collected 2018-10 | reverse complement strand
CAAGACACGGAGCTATGTTCACTGTTTTGGATAAGGACATGCTCACTGTTAAGAAGGCTCCTGAGTTCATTGCTCCGGGAGATCAGTACAGCGAAGGCACGGGATTTGAAGGACATGCTTTCTTTGAGGCTCCATCCATAAGAAAACACGGTGATACTTATTACTTCGTTTACTCCTCAGAGGTTATGCACGAACTGTGCTATGCAACCTCCAGGAGTCCTGCCGGTCCCTTTACGTACGGAGGCGTAATTGTCAGCAACATCGACCTTCACATTGATACTTATAAGCCTGCAGACAAGCCTACTGCTTATGGTGCCAACAACCACGGCAGTATCGTGGAAATCGGGGATGACTGGTATATCTTTTACCACAGACACACTCACGGCACCTGGTTCTCAAGGCAGGGATGCGCAGAGAAGATTGCCTTCGAGGCAGACGGCAGCATCAGGCAGGTTGAGATGACCTCCTGCGGTCTCAACGGCGGTGCGCTGTCAGATGTGGGAGAATATCCCGCTTATATTGCTTGTAATCTGTTTACTGAGGACAACGAGAAATACGTGAAGGAAGCTGTTCCGAGAATTGTCCAGGAGGGCGGAGATGAAGCCCGAAATGATGGATATATCAAAGGAATTGTGGACGGAACCACAGTGGGATTTAAGTACTTTGAACTTAAAGGCGTTAAAGGCCTTAGGATTATGACAAGGGCTTACTTTGATGGGGAGTTTGAGGTAAGGACCGCTCTTAGCGGAGATGCTGCTCTTGCTCGCGATGCAGTTCTTGGCGGCGATGCTGCTCTTGCTCGCGATGCAGTTCTTGGCCGCATCAAGGCTAACGGCTCCAACATCTGGACGGCCCATGAATGCTCTTTTGCCGAGACAAGCGGAGTTTCCGCCCTGTATCTGGTGTACCACGGCGCAGGCTCTTGTTCTCTTAAATCTATAGAGTTTATCCATTGAGTATATGATACTATTCTTACGAAACCCGCAGTTATTGCGGGTTTCTGTGTTTTCTCCGAAAGCGTATGCTAATTGGGGTGCGCACAAAAGGAAGTCCCGGGCACCTTTTTTGTGTGCATCCGGAACTTACGACTTACCGATATAGGTGTTTCCGACGCAATTCCTCTTTTAGGGCAATTGTGGCGGAGAATTTATGGGACTTTTATCGGCATTACGTAAAAACAATAGAATTGATGATCGTTATCCCGCGAACAAGCTCATCCGACTCCATTCTTATCAAGATAACGTTAAGTTTGGGGAATTTTTTCCGCCGCAATTGCCAATTTTCGGGGCTTGTGGCGGACGGGGTAGCGCCGCCAGGAAAAAAAGCCACGGGGTGGCGCCGCCAGAAAAAAAGCCACGGGTGACGCAGCCAGGCAATAAGCCGCGGCTCAGCGGCAATTTCAGGCAAAAAGCCGCGATCGCCTTGCCCGCCCCATTCAAAAGGCCAGACCCTGTCTTTGCAGGTGTCTGGCCTTTTAGTATTGTTATTTTTCGTGTTCCTGATGACCGGAGGAACCAAGTCTTACCAGAGCTCTGTAAAGCTTGGCCTCTGCTCTTACACGGGCCTCTTTATCAAGCATCTGGTCCTTTAGTCTTTCCTCTGCTCTTTCTTTAGCGGCTTTTGCTCGGGCAACGTCGATATCCTCACTCCACTCCCAGGTGGTAGGGAAGACTCTTACTTCACCCTTCATGACTGAAAGCATTCCTCCGATACAGGCTGCTTTTCTTTCTGTGCCATCTTCCATGGTTACTCTGGCTGTGCCCATTCCAATGGCAGTACAGTAGTCGGTGTGACGAGCAAGTATCTCAACATCACCGTCTATAGTACGCAGTAGGAGCTTTTGAACTTCGCCTTCGAAATCTTCGCCATCCATGGAGATGACTTTTAAATGATAACTGGACATGTTAGTTATCCTTTCTTAGCCTTTTCGAATACTTCGTCAATGGTTCCAACAAGAAGGAATGCTGACTCAGGAAGGTCATCGCACTCGCCGTCGAGGATCATCTTGAAGCCGCGGATTGTCTCCTTAAGAGGAACGTATTTTCCGGGAAGTCCTGTGAACTGCTCAGCAACTGAGAAGCTCTGTGACAGGAAGTTCTGGACCTTACGTGCTCTGTAAACGGTCAGCTTATCTTCTTCTGACAGCTCGTCCATACCCATGATGGCAATGATATCCTGCAACTCACGATATCTCTGAAGCACCTGCTGTACTCCCTTGGCTACCTCGTAATGCTCTTTTCCCACGATATCGGGAGAAAGGATACGGCTTGTGGAATCCAGAGGATCAACCGCAGGATAAATACCCTTGGAAGCAATATCTCTGGAAAGAACCGTTGTGGCATCCAGGTGAGTGAAGGTTGTAGCAGGAGCAGGGTCTGTCAAGTCATCCGCAGGCACGTATACAGCCTGAACGGATGTGATGGATCCCTTCTTGGTTGATGTGATTCGCTCCTGAAGAGCACCCATTTCAGTTGCCAGTGTAGGCTGATAACCTACGGCTGAAGGCATACGTCCAAGGAGGGCGGAAACCTCAGATCCGGCCTGTGTGAAACGGAAAATATTATCGATGAAAAGAAGCACGTCCTGATTCTTAACATCTCGGAAATACTCAGCCATTGTAAGACCTGAGAGACCTACTCTCATTCTGGCTCCCGGAGGCTCGTTCATCTGTCCGTAAACCAGTGCGGTCTTATCAATAACTCCACTTTCTTTCATTTCTCCGTAAAGGTCATTTCCTTCACGGGTACGCTCTCCAACACCGGTAAATACTGAAATACCACCGTGTGCCTTGGCAACGTTGTTGATAAGCTCCATGATAAGTACGGTCTTACCAACTCCGGCACCACCGAAGAGGCCGATCTTACCACCCTTAGCATAAGGGCAGATAAGGTCTACGACTTTGATACCTGTCTCAAAGATCTCTGTAGCAGGAACCTGATCCTCATAAGCAGGTGCAGGACGATGGATTGCCCATCTCTCTACACCTTCCGGAGCGGGTTCGTTGTCTACAGGCTCTCCAAGCAGGTTGAAGATTCTTCCCAGACACTTGTCACCAACCGGTACAGTGATGGGACTTCCTGTATCTTTTGCTTCCACTCCACGAACAAGACCGTCTGTGGAACTCATGGCAACGCAGCGAACTACGTCGTCACCGACCTGCTGAGCAACCTCAGCGATAAGCCTTCTGTCCTCGATCATGATCTCTATAGCATTGTGAAGATCCGGAAGCTCACCCTCTTTGAAGCGGATGTCTAGTACAGGACCTGTAACCTGTATTACCTTTCCTACATGATTTTCACTCATTTTATTAGACTCCTTAATTTAGATTGTATCGGCACCCGCGACGATCTCTGTGATCTCCTGGGTGATACTTGCCTGACGTGCTCTGTTGTAATACAGACTCAATGTATCGATCATTTCCTCTGCGTTGTCTGTGGCCGCTTCCATTGCGGTTCTGCGGGCCGCCAGCTCACTGGCATAGGAGATGTTGATACTGGAATAAAGAATTCCCGCCAGGTATTCCGGAACAATAGCATTGAACACTGTTTCTGAGTCAGGCTCATACAGTATCAGTTCCTTTGCTTTCCCATCAGATTCTTTTGTCTCAGTTCTGAGATCTGAGAGCGGAAGAAGTGATGCGGCTGTAGGAACCTGGGAGAGCATGGATATAAAGTTTGTGTAACACAGAAAGATGTGTCCGAACTCTCCTGAACTGTATGCTTCGCAGATCAGCTTGGCAACCTGGAAACAATCTGAGATGTTAACCTTGGCAACCTCGGCGTATTCCTCTGTGAACAGCGGAACATGCCTGTGCTTGAAGTACTCTACAGATTTCTTTCCGATGGGAAGAACTGTCACATTGTCCCTGCCCTTGGTCTCCTGCTCCATGAACTTAAACAGGTTGGAGTTGTATCCGCCCGCAAGACCTCTGTCTCCGGCGATAACAACGTACAGCCACTTGTCATTCTCCGTTGCCTTGGTGAAAGGCGACTGGAAATCAGTGTTACCGTTGGCTATATCTGTCAGTGTCAGAAGCATATTTTCGAGATAGGGCTTGGATGCATCGGCTCTTTCCTTGGCCTTACGAAGCTTGGATGCAGCAACCAGCTGCATGGCCTTCGTGATCTGCATCGTGCTCTGAACGCTCTTGATTCGGAGTTTAACAGCTTTCATCGATCCAGCCATTACTTAAGTCCTCCTATTCATCAGCCCTTCTGCTTAATAAACTTGTCTGTGTAAGCGTCCAGTGCCTCTTTTAACTTGTTCTCTGTTTCAGCCTCCAGCTTGCCGGTCTCGCGGATATCGCGCATAGCGGCCATTCCTGAAGGATTGGTGTCAAGGAACTCGTAAAGTCCTGCCTCATACTCAGCAACATCTGCGGTGTCAACCTTCATAAGGATGTTGTTGATAACGGCGTAGAGGATAGCAACCTGTTTCTCTACGGGAACGGGCTGGTTCTTGTCCTGCTTGAGAACTTCCACAATTCTCTCACCCTGTGCAAGACGGTTCTTGGTGTCTTCGTCAAGGTCTGATCCGAACTGAGCAAAGCTCTGCAGCTCACGGTACTGTGAGTAAACCAGCTTCAAGGTTCCTGCAACCTTCTTCATGGCCTTGATCTGAGCGTTACCACCTACTCGGGATACTGAGATACCGGGGTTAACCGCCGGCATGATTCCGGAGTGGAAGAGCTCGGTCTCAAGGAATATCTGACCATCTGTGATGGAGATTACGTTTGTAGGAATATAGGCTGATACGTCTCCGGCCTGAGTCTCGATGATAGGAAGTGCGGTAAGTGAACCTCCGCCGTTCTCATCTGAAAGCTTGGCCGCTCTCTCAAGAAGTCTTGAGTGAAGATAGAATACGTCACCGGGGTAAGCTTCACGTCCCGGGGGTCTTCTGATCAACAGTGAGAGTGCACGGTAAGCAACCGCATGCTTGGACAAGTCGTCGTAGATACAAAGAACGTGCTTGCCCTGATTCATGAAGTACTCACCCATAGCACAGCCTGTGTATGGTGAAATGTACTGAAGAGGACTGGGTTCTGAAGCTGTAGCTGCTACAACGATGGTGTAGTCCATAGCTCCGCCCTTCTTAAGGTCCTCAACAAGTGCTGTAACTGTAGAACGCTTCTGTCCTATAGCTACGTAGATACAGATAACATCCTTGCCCTTCTGGTTGAGGATGGTATCAATCGCGATTGTGGTCTTACCTGTCTGTCTATCGCCAATGATAAGCTCACGCTGTCCTCTTCCGATAGGGATCATGGAATCGATAGCCTTGATACCTGTCTGAAGCGGCTCCTTAACGGGCTGTCTTGCGATAATTCCGGGTGCAGGGGACTCAACCGGTCTGTACTCTGATGATTCGATGGGGCCCTGTCCATCGATAGGCTGACCGATGGCGTTTACAACACGACCGATCATCTGCTCGCCTACAGGAACAGATACAACTCTTCCTGTGCGCTTAACGGTTTGTCCTTCGCTGATTCCAACATCCTCGCCGAACAAAACCGCTGATACTACTGTTTCCTCGAGGTTCTGAGCCATTCCAAATGTACCGTTTTCGAACTCCAGAAGCTCTCCGGACATACAGTTCAAGAGTCCGCTAACTCTGGCAATACCGTCACCAACGGTAAGAACTGTTCCGGTCTCGTTCTGAATGATCGCATTTTGATAATTCTTTATCTGGCTTCGAATGACCTCGGATATTTTTTCTGGTTTTAGTTCCATATCATCCTCCGATGTTTATTGTTTCTAGATGACTGTCTCATCAACTTTTCTGCGAAGCTCGGATAACCTGCCTTTGACTGATCCGTCAAAGAGCTGTCCCTCAAGATCAACTCTGACACCACCAAGGATATCAGGGTCTGTCTTCTGCTGCAGCAATACCTTCTTACCGCTGATCCTCTCAAGTTTCTCCTTAAGCTGCGATAGCTGCGCATCACTGAGTGCAACCGCTGTTGTAACCAGTGCATCTGCTATTCCGTTAGTCTCATTATAAGATTTCCTGAATCTCTTATAACATGCTGAGTACTCACGAAGCAGTCCTTTTTCTATGAGAATCTTGATGAAGTTCAGATGATAAGCGGTCAGACTCTCGCCGAAGGCTTCGTCCACCAACTGCAGTCTCTCCTTCTTGGGAACCGATGGTTCCGACAGGAGCGTCACGTAATCGGGGTTTTCTTTAAAAATCCCTCTTACTGCCTCCATTTCGCCCAGTATATCATCCGTAAGGTTTTCTTCCGCTGCCAGATCATACAGGCTCTGCCCATAAAGATCTCCAGCTTTACTCATAAATCTCTCCTTCGTCGATACTTATGTTTTCTTTATGCTCCAACTTTATTGATAAAGTCGTCTATGAGCTTCTTATGATCGGCTTCATTGATTTCTTTCTCAACTACCTTGCCTGCAATTTCCATTGCAAGTCCTCCGATCTCATCCTTAGCTTCATTGATGGCCTTTTTCTTTTCCTGTTCAATATCAGCTGTAGCTTTAGCCTTTAGAGCATTAGCCTGCTGCTCAGCCTCTCTGACAATGGTCTCTGCCTTGCCTTCGGCCTCCTTCTGAGCTTCTGACACAATCTTGGCTGCTTCAGCGTGGGCATTGGTCAGGCTTTCTTCGTATTGAACCTTCAGAGAATCGGCTTCATCCTGAGCTTCCCTGGCTTCTTTTATGGACTTATCCGCAAGATTCCTTCTCTTTTCCAGAATCTCGTTGATAGGTTTAAAAAGAAATTTCTTTATCAATAGCACCTGAATAAAAAGGTTAACAATCTGAATGATAAAGGTCCAGGGCACCAGTGTAACCAGGTCCTGCGTCTCCGCATTCGCTGTTAATGCCAATAGAACCAAATTCATAGTTCGATCTCCTTTATATATTTAGGGAACTTACTGTAAGAAATTCATGAACATTCCGGGTGCAACGAAGATAAGAAGAAGTCCGGTAACGAAACCGTAAATACCTGTTGTCTCAGCAACCGCACAACCAAGAAGCATGGTTCCTGTTACGTCACTCTTGCACTCAGGCTGACGTCCGATAGCTTCAAGAGCCTTAGATACGGCAGTTCCTTCACCAATACCAGGACCAATACCTGCGATAAGCGCACATCCTGCACCTATTCCACAACCTGCCAGCGCAATACCTTTTGCCAGTACTGTTAAATCACCCATAATTCTTTGCCTCCTAATAATAAGATTAGTTTGGATTTTGATTACTATTTAGTTGTTAGTCTGTTTCCGCCGCATTGGCGATATACATGACTGTCAGCATACAGAAGATAAATGCCTGCATGCATCCGGAGAACCAGTCAAAATAGACGCCTGTGATGGCCGGGAGACCGATTCCCAAAATGGGGATGTGGGACAGGAACTGTCCGACCACTCCCGGTATCAGCTTGAACAGAGCTGCTGACGCAAGCCCTAATGCCCAGTAGATAAGTCCGTCGATAACTACTCCGGAAAGGATATTTCCAAAGTGACGGCAAGCCATACTTACCGGCGTTGCCAACTCTGACAGAATATTGAACGGTGTCATAACTGCAATAGGTGTCGTGAATCCTTTCAAATATCCGCCAAATCCGTTGGTCTTGATCTTGGTAGCCGTGATCATGATGAAAACGACTACAGCCCAGGCGGCTTCAGTTGACAGATCTGCTGTCGGACTTCGCAGTCCCACAAGGCTTATCAGGTTTGATACCACGCTGGTCGCAAACAGTGCTGACACAAATGGGATCAGTTTATCAAACTTAGTGCCTCCGGTATTGTTACGAACAAAATTGTTGCCCGTCTCTACCAGCATTTCCGCAAAAGCCTGCCTCTTCGAGATGTTCTCGATCTTGAGATCTCTCGTCAGGAAGATACACAGACCGGTTATGATGATCATTACTATCCAGCTGACTATCAGCGTTTCAGTAATCTTCAAGTCTCCCAGGATCGGGATTCCGGTCTTTATTGTGGCGTATATCTTCGCATAATCAACTTCAAATTCAGTGCTCATGCTTTCGCCTTCAACCTCCTTTCCCCGCAGAAATGATACCGCGTAGTTTTATGTATAAAGTTGGGAATAAAAGCGGAACAATGCCCGATACCGGATTGAATATCGGGACAACGATCGCCAGCAGCCCCCACAGAATCTGTGCAAGGAAGCGGTTTCTATAGCTCACTGCCATAGCGGCCCGCGCAGCCTTGTCATCGTCCATGGAAGTTACTTTTTGCACAGTCACTGCCATTCCAAAAAAGTTGCCGACTGCAACCAGAAAACCTCCAATACCTCCCAGGATTACCTTGTAATCAAAGGGTATTGCTATTAAATATGGCTTCCAGCTCTCCGGAATAGCCATGTGCAAAACAAAGAAAACTGCGAACATAATAAGAACGCATACACCTGTAGCCAGGGCAATTTTCCTGGTCTCAGTCTTAACTGCAGGCTGTAATTTCATACCTATATCTCCCCCGAAACTAATATCATAGATGTCTGTTGATGTTGACCTCGTTCGGGTCTCTCTTCAGCTTCTTTTTTTCTTCCTTGTGAACCACTGACAGATATACCTTGTAGGCAGTAGTCATCGACGCCCCCAGGCCTAATATGAAGCCGGGAATATAGACCCAGCCCCCAACAGATAGTTTCGTTACCAGCAGGTAACATCCAAAAAGACACATCAAAAGCGGCATGAGCAGTGACAGGCCCAGTTGGCCCACCATGGCGAATTGACCCGCAAGTTTAGACATTCCTCTCATATCCATGCCAAGCCTTCTCCGTCTCCTTTCATCCGTCGCTTTGTCGAAATACCGTGAAGCTATAACTTTTAATTGTGTCTACTTAGAACTCATCACAATATTTATCCATGCTAAACACAGTATAACAAGATAATAATACACTTTTTAAGCGTCTTTCACAAGAAAAGCGCGACAATTTATAGGTTTTACTATTTTTTGTACAAAAAAAGCCGAAAACCTTGTGTTTACTGGGACACAAGGCTCTCGGCCATTGGTTTTATAAAAGTTTTATCAAAATTTCGTTATTATTTCTCAATCCGGCGTTATCGCTCTCAGCCCGTCTGCATTTGTCACATCGCCATCAACAGCGTCGCCGCTTTCAAAGCAGTCGGAGAGATCCAGTTTATCTGTGTACTGCCATATGGTCCACTTCTGGAACGGCAGCCAGTACACATTCCTGATCCATAGAGGATAATCCAGGTTCTCCGCAAAGAAATACTTAAAATAAAAGCTCTGGGTTGTGTAGATGATCGGCTTGACGCCGTATTCTTCTTCAATAAGGCCTGCCAGGGAATCTACAGTGGATAACACCAGCTCTTTTGACGGAGGGTTATCCCTCTTGTCTCCATACCACTCCACATCCAGCGCAGGAATAAGCTTCATGTCATAGCCTTCAGTGGCTTTTTGGAAATTCTCAAACTGCGCCTCCGGCTCCGAATCAAAACTCACAAAGTGATAAAAGCCGTAGTTAATATCAGTACCTGCGGCCCCAACATAATTGTTATGAAGTTCCTCGTCCACCAGGCTGCTGCCCTCAGTGGCCTTAATATAAACAAAATTGATATCCTTCATTGCCAGAGCATCCCAGTCGGTGTGGCCCTGATGATGAGAGATATCAATTCCTTTAATTTTATAACTTGCCACAGCAAGTTTGGGGGCAATTGTCAAAAGAGCTATCACTGCCCCCAAAACCGCTATCGGCACCAATATTTTTTTATTCATTCTCTTCTGCTACAACAGTCTTGATGTGAAGCTCCTCAAGCTGCTTGTCTGTTACGTATCCGGGAGCATCCATCATTACGTCCTGAGCATTCTTGTTCATAGGGAACGGAATGATCTCTCTGATGGAATCCTCGCCTGCAAGGAGCATTACCATACGGTCTACACCGGGTGCGATACCTGCGTGAGGCGGAGCACCGTAGGTGAAGGCGTTGTACATAGCAGGGAACTTGGCTTTAACGTCATCCTCACCAAGTCTTACCATCTCAAAGGCCTTGATCATGATCTCGGGATCGTGGTTACGAACAGCACCTGATGAAAGCTCAACGCCGTTACATACAAGGTCGTACTGATCAGCAGTGATTGAAAGAGGATCGATCTCGCCTCTCTCTGCCTTAAGAAGTGTCTCAAGACCGCCTGAAGGCATTGAGAAAGGATTGTGGCAGAATTCAAGCTCGCCTGACTCCTCACCGATCTCGTACATAGGGAAGTCAACGATCCAACAGAAGCTGTACTGTTCCTTGTCCATGTGACCGGGAACTGCTGCTCCGAAGGTCTTAACAATAACTCCTGCAGTCTTCTGAGCTGCGCCAAGCTTGCCGCTTGAAAGAACAACCAGATCTCCTGCCTTAAGTGAAAGTGCTGATACCACAGCATCCTTTATAGGTGCTACGAACTTGGAGATACCACCAACAAGCTCGTTGTTCTCATCTATTCTGAACCAGTAAGCCTTGTAACCTGACTGAACCTCAACATCACCGATGGTCTTGTCGATGAACTTACGGCTCTCCTTGAAATCAGAGATGACAACAGCCTTGATCCTCACATCTGTAGCTGTTCCGTCCTCTGCCTTGGAAGCGAAAGGTCCGAAGCCGCAGTCCTTGAGGGACTCTGTTACGTCTGTAACTGTAAGGTCAATTCTGAGGTCAGGCTTGTCTGTTCCGTATTTCTCCATAGCCTCAAGATAAGGGATCCTCATGAAAGGAGCTCCTGAAGCGCGGTCATAGGTGCCGTACTTGGCAAAGATAGGAGGAAGAACGTCCTCACAAACAGCGAATACATCTTCCTGTGAAGCGAAAGCCATCTCCATATCGAGCTGGTAGAACTCTCCCGGGCTTCTGTCTCCTCTTGCATCCTCATCACGGAAGCAGGGAGCAATCTGGAAGTAGCGGTCAAAACCAGCTGTCATCAGAAGCTGCTTGAATTGCTGAGGAGCCTGGGGAAGTGCATAGAACTTACCGGGGTGCTTTCTGGCAGGAACAAGGTAGTCTCTTGCGCCCTCAGGTGATGATGCTGTAAGGATGGGAGTTGTGATCTCCATAAATCCGTGCTCTGTCATGGACTGACGAAGTGCTGCCACAACATTGCATCTTAAGATAATATTCTTTTTAACCTCAGGGTTTCTCAGGTCTAAGTATCTGTATTTAAGACGAGCTGTCTCATCGGCCTCTCTTGAGTGATTGATCTCAAAAGGAAGCTCGTTGTGCTGACATCTGCCCAGAACCTCGATGGACTCGGGAACAACCTCGATATCACCGGTTACCTGCTTGGGGTTCTTGGAGCTACGCTCTCTGACAACACCCTTTACGGAAATTGTTGACTCTTTATTGATGGCCTTGGCTGTCTTGACCATCTCCTCAGTTTCAAGGACAATCTGTGTTGTGCCATAGAAATCACGAAGGACAACGAATCCAAGTCCTGAACCGACTTCACGCATGTTCTCAAGCCAGCCTACAAGTGTAACGCTCTTGCCGGCATCCTCAATGCGAAGCTCACCACAGTTATGTGTACGTGATTGCATCATAATTACTCACTCCATTTCTACCAAATAAATGCGTTTATTAACTACAACATTTTAGTGCATTGTTATCAATGTTTCAAGCAATTTAACTTAATGTTGTTTCATCCCAAAATTCCCGAATTATATTTATACACATTTCCTCACAGTTGTGATAAAGTAAGAGTGCTGAAGTGCAACTGCTTTCTGCGCGACATTCCCGCGCAGACAATCTGCGCAGTTATTCCGTGCACTAATCTCCAACAGAAAGGTGGTGGTTTTTATGAAGTCAGATTCACATTTATGCAGCAGTGATCCTGCTCCCGGTCGAAGTACGATAAAAACCACATACAAAGGAGATTACCATGGAAAAAGAAGAAGAAAAGACTCTCGCTGAAACACTTCAGGAACTTCTGTCATCCAGGCAATACACACTGCTTCGCCAGACCATCTCAGAGATGAACACTGTTGACGTAGCTGCGGCTATGAGTGAGATGGAGGATGAGGATTCTCTTAAGATGTTCAGAATCCTCCCCAAGGACATGGCTGCCGATGTTTTTGCCGATCTGGAAATGGACGTACAGCAGTACATCATTCAGTCCATGTCAGACCGAGAAGCTTCCAACATAATTGAAAATCTGATGGCCGACGATGCTACAGACTTGCTGGAGGAGATGCCTGCCAGCGTTGTTAAGCGTATTCTGGCCAATGCAAGCCCCGAGACCAGGGCCGATATCAATCATCTGCTCCGTTACCCCGAAGATTCCGCCGGATCCATCATGACTGTGGAGTACGTGGATCTGCACGAGGACATGACGGTGTCAGATGCAATTGAGCGTATCCGCAAGAAGGGCGTGGACTCCGAGACCATCAACATCTGCTACGTTGTCACCAAGCAGAAGATACTGGTTGGAACCGTTGCCCTTAGATACCTGCTCATCATGAAGCCCGATGAGATCATCGGAGATATCATGAACACCAATGTCATCAGCATCAATACCATGACCGACCAGGAAGAGGCGGCCCGTATGTTCCAGAAATACGGCTTTACCGCCATGCCTGTTGTGGACAATGAGTCCCGTATGGTTGGTATCATCACCATCGATGACGTTGTGGACATTCTGGAAGAAGAGGCCACCGAGGATATCGAGAAGATGGCAGCTATCGTGCCTTCTGACAAGCCCTATCCCAAGGTTGGCATTTTAGAAACCTACAAGAACAGGATTCCCTGGCTTTTGTTCCTGATGATAAGTGCAACCTTCACGGGAGCCATCATCACAGGCTTTGAAGATGCGCTCTCCGCTTACGTAGTTCTCACAGCTTACATTCCCATGCTGATGGATACAGGCGGAAATGCGGGATCACAGGCCAGCGTTTCGATCATTCGTGGACTGTCCCTTAAAGAGATTGAGTTCAACGACCTGTTTAAGATCATATGGAAAGAGATACGAGTGGCCGTACTGTGCGGGCTTACACTGGCAGTTGCCAATTTTGCCAAGCTCTTACTAATCGACAAAGTATCGCTCCTTGTGGCCGCTGTCATCTGCCTGACACTTTTATTTGTGGTACTGATCGCCAAGCTGGTGGGCTGCTGCCTTCCCATGCTGGCTTCCAAGATCGGATTTGACCCTGCGGTTATGGCAAGTCCCTTCATCACCACAATCGTAGATGCTCTTTCACTTTTAGTTTATTTCAATATCGCCACCAACATGCTACACCTGGTGGCCTGAGTACGATTTTTACTCCTGTAAGGATTTCTGAAGCTGCTTTATCCTGTCTACAAGTCTGTTCTGCTCATCAAAGGTAAAGACATAACCGCCCAGGGTGATCGCCTTGGGCTTCAGGTTTTTGGAATGTCCCCAGACCAGTATTGCGGATTTTCCTTTGCCATTTTTGGCCTCCTGTATGAGGTTGCCTGCGGCGGAATTACCGTCAAAGGCCACCACCATGGAGGGGCGTCTCTCAAATATCTCATAATTAAAGCTCTTATAAATACCCATTCCCATGGATTCCGTGGATACCCTGATCTGTAGCGGATAAGCCATGATCCTGTCTCTTTCTGCCTTGGTTATGGCAGAAGGAACAACGGCATATATTTTAAAACCCTTCTGATTATGGTCCAAAAGATATTTCTCATAGCCCGAGATCTTGTGCCCTATCACAAAGCACGCCTCCTCGGGATTTAAGAACTTAAGAAGCGCATCAAGTTCCTTCTTTCCGGCATCGGTAAGCCTGGTGGCCCTGTTCTCGGTATTGAAGCTTCCGCCCAGAAGCACCACAGGAAATCTGTCCCAGGTTATCTCACTTATCCTGTCCTTGAACTCCCTGTTTGCATCAAGCATCTCCTCTTTTCCCGAAAGAGAACCGGAGATTTTAACCTTCTGCATCTTATCAAGGAGAACCTCTTCCATATCTCTTCCCTTAAGAAGCCGGTTGAAGGCTTCCTTCTTGCGGGAGTAGGCCTCCTGGCTGTCTCTGATTATGCTATCCTCAGCTTCCTTCATGAGCTTAAGCTCATTGTCTGTGAGCCCCAGCAAGGTCCTGAGGGACAACTCCTCGTCAATTGATGAGGTCCCGTAAAGGGCCGCCCCATCTGTTCCCTGAACACACCATATTCCCTGCTTCAGATAATGTTTAAGAGGATGATCCACAAGAGAGTTAAGGTTATTCAGTCTAACATTGCTGGTTATCTGAAACTCCAGAACCACCTTGTTTTCCTTGAGCTTTAAAAGTACCTCTTTTCCCTTCTTGGATCTGGGACTGTAGGTGTAGAGACCGTGTCCCAGCCTCATTCTGGGCATCTGCTGCCCCGGAGCCAGACAATCCCTGACGCAGGCGATACTGTGGGCAATATTGTCCTTCCAGCTGTCATTCTCTCCGGCGTGGACCCTTATTACAAAACCCGGATCCTTGGCGGCGATCTTAACAATTTCCTTAAATGCCGGCTTTAGAGTGATTATGTCATTTATCTCTTCACCCACGAAGTCGCAGCCCGCAACATAAGGATCAAGAGCGGTGGCCTTTAAGACCTCCAGGTTCTGCTCCAGGTAGTTGGCCGGCGTCACCGCATCCTTGACGATAGTAAGCGGTATCCTTCGGATGGCCGCAAGGAACCTGATCATCACTCCTGTCTCCTGATAGATCCTGGGCATGACCTCGTGGACCTGCCTCAGCATCTCAAGGGATTCGTATTTTTTTACCAGGGTGGTGTCACTGATCTCGGCATAATGGACCCCCTGCTTTTTGTAGCTTCTTGCTATCCACAGCAGCTTGTCCTGGAAAATAGTATTCCCTGCATAGTCCGAACTCTCCCTGTCATTTAGCATCTGTTTGAGAGTTCTTTTGACGTCCTCATCGGGAATCTGGTCGATGCCGTTAAGCGGGATCTTCTCCTCACTCTCCTTGCCCTTGCAAAAGACATATCGATACAGATATACCTTTTCGAGGTTGGTAAACACCGCCTGCCCATCCTTGATGACAGCAAGGGAACCGCGGATCTTTACAATGTTCATCTCCGCATTATCCAGGTTGTTGAGTATCAAGTCCGCAAAATTTATAAAGGTGTTGTCGTCGATTTTCCTGGCAAGATATTTGCCGGTAAGTTCTGAAGAAGAGAACTGCCACTCAACCTTCTGGCGCTGGGCAAGGACCTTCTCCCACTGGGCACTTGTGAGCTCCAGCTGAAGTTTCTTGACGTAGTAGAGCGGATACCTTATCTGATGGGCGATTCCCAGGGCGATGAGGATATCCCCGGAGAGATTGCCGTTCATGTGGGTGTGGAAATCCGCGTTGAACTTAAGCTCTTTTCTGATGTGAGTCTTAAAGATAGTCTTCTTGAGGTCAAAGTCAGGCTCCTTGGTCTGACTCATGAGAGTCTTGGCGATGGCAGGAATCGCGGCCTTGGTCTCCACTGTTCTGTCAGGATAGATATAGGCAACCTCCAGATCTCCAAGCTTAAAAATATAGCATTCGTTGTTGTCCGCATCCACGTAACAGGGCACTTCTCCCTTTATGATCAGCTTGCCCTCTTCGTTTTTGGAAAGGGGCAGCTTACAAGTAAGAGCCAGGTTTCTTATGAGATTCCCTGTGCCATGGTTAGGTGTTGAGAGCACAAACATAAGCCTGTCCAAATCTTTGTACAGGCTTACAATAATGTCTTTTTCATTATCAAGGAAAAAGCAGGTGAAATATGTCATAGATACGCTCCTTTACTGAGAAACGTAAATGTCCCTTAGGGCCGCCCTGTCGAGGACCTGAATCCTCGCATGTCCCAGCCTCTTGATAAGTCCCATTTTCTCCATCTCCCTGAGCTTTCGGGAAACCGTCTCTGCCCTGAGACTGACGCTTGCTGCAATGTCGTCCAGCTTAAGTACGACTTCCTCCCCGGTACTCCTGTCCACTCTGTACATGAGAAATCCCGCCAGTCTGGCCATAGGATCCTTGGTGGACAGCAGCATGTTCCTCTCGTTGGCATCATGGAGCTTCTGACTTAATAGAATTATAGTGTTCATGGCGAAGTCAGGGTCGCTGACCAGCCTTGAAAAGTCGTTCCTGTGAACGCGGTAGATTGATGCATCTGTCAGACAGATGGCCGAATAAGGATAAATACTGCCCTCCAGGAACATTCCCTCCCAGATGACGTCATGGTCCGCCAGAATGGTAACGATCTGCTCGCGGCCCAAAGAGTCATTTCTGCACAGCTTGACCCTTCCCTTTTCGATCACCCAAATGGATTCCACCGGCTCGCCTTCACGGAACAGGTAGCTATTCTTCTTCATCTTCTCATGGTCTGAACTGTCCATGAGGAAATCTTCGCGATGTTCACCGTATCGATAGAATCCAACCTTAACGCTCATATCAGTACCCGTTATTCTCTGATCCACATGTAGCAATACGCCTGTGTGCGCACTGCAAACGCTTCCGTGCCCAGCAGGTGCCTCACCTCTTCTTTGGTAAACCACCCGGGCTGTATCTCTTCCTGAACTGAAGTACTCTCGGCAAAAGAGCCTCCGGCAACCCCTACGCAGCAGGCATTCCTCTCATTGGAGAAGCCGATGGCGCTGTAGCAGGTTCCCCACCACTCCTTTATCTCAAGAATCTCAAGTCCTGTCTCTTCCCAAAGCTCTCTCCTGGCAGCCTGCTCAGGGGTTTCGCCCTCGTCGATAAGTCCCGCCGGGAAGTTGTAAACCCACTTACCCATTGCCATTCTGAATTCCCGGTTTAGAAGTATCTTTTCCCCGGTCTCATCGTGCATGATTATGGCAACCGCATCTTCTTTGTCATTGTGGAGCTGGTCAAAGGTCTTAAGATCGGGATCTCTGCTGATCATCTCGTAAACCTTCTCCTGACCGTCCTCCATGGTGTAATGTACATCATACCGGTTGATAAACTTACCCGGTTCTTTCTTTTCTATGTAGTCGAATTTCATTGTTGTAATGCTCCTAAAAGCCTCTTATCAGCAGGCTCCGTATACTATTTGCTTGAGGCCTCTTATAAAGCTGTAATCGCAGCCGCCTTCAATCTGCTGCATGTAGATAAAGATGATCTCCTCTGTGGGATCCACAAAAAAGTAGGTTCCCGCCTTGCCATCCCAGCCAAACTCTCCCACGCTTCCGTTGGAGCAGCCAACCGCGGTGTCAGTAAGGATCCTGAAGTAATTGCCGTAGTTATAGCCTATGCATGACTCGAAATCATTGGTGGCGAGCTGCTGAGCTGTAAGCTGCGGAGATGTCATAAACTCCATGGTCCTGCGGCCGATGAGCTCCTTGCCGTGATATGAGCCTCTGTTTAACAGCATCTGCGCAAAGTGCGCATAGTCATTGGCTGTGGAATAAAGACCTGAGCCGCCCTGTTCAAACCAGGGTGCAGCGGAAGGGGCTTCCATCTCAAGGCGCCTCTTAACATCCTCTTCAGCTCTTACAACCTTGCCGTTCTTATCTCTTCTGTATAGAACAGCCTGGCGGAACTCCTTGCCTTCTCCGATCTTAAAGTCTGTATCTTCCATGTTCAGAGGACTGAAGATCTCCTGTTTAAAGAACTCAGAGAGCTTCACGCCTGAAATAACTTCTATGATACCGCCCATGATGTCGGCGGAGTGGCCGTATCTGAAGGCCTCACCCGGCTCAAAAGCAACTCCTGCCTCGGCCAGCTTGTTGCAAATATCCACGTTGGATTTAAGGATACCTGAAGCACTCTGTGCTCTGGCCTCCTTGTATATCTTGGTCATAAGCCTTTCGGCCTCGCCAAATTCCCCGGAATAAACTATTCCGGAGGTCATATTCATAAGATCTCTTACTGTGATGGGTTTCTGGCACTTGCGGATACCGTCTGCAGACACAACCTTGCAGTCTGCATAGGCAGGCAGATAATCGGAAACCTTGCTCATAAGATCCAGCTGGCCGCGCTCGTAGAGTATCATGGCAGCCACCGCTGTAATGGGCTTGGTCATACTGAAGATCTTGTAGATGCTGTCTTCTCTGTCGGGCTCGTAGTGGTTTTCGTAGACTCTTTTGCCTTTATGTTCCACCAGAATGGTGGCGCCCTGAAGAGCTCCTTTCTCTCTCTGTGATTCGATGAGAGTATCAAGCCTGTTGAGCTTTCTAATGTTCATAACTTAGGTCCCCACATATATTTTTAGTACTTAACTGCAGGAAGCAGATATTTCCTCTGGTAGAAATCAACTGCCTGCTCGAAGCCCTCGCCCTTGTCAGACTTAAGCTGTTCGATGTAGCCATGGGCATCGTAGGCGTCCTCATCCACCTCAATGAGCCCAACCGCAATATTGCTGCAGTGATCTGCAATTCTCTCAAAGTCTGTTCCGATATCGCTAAGGTCAAATCCCTGATCGATGGTGCATTTGCCCTTTCTGAGTCTTCTGATATGGCGGCGCTTAACCTCCATATTGATGCCGTCGATGGTCTCCTCAAGAGGCTCGATCATCTTGGCAACATCAACACTCTGCTCCTCGAAAGCCTTAACGGAGAGCTCCACGATCTCCTGCACCGCAGAAGCAAAGATGTCCATCTCGCTCTTGGCCTTGGGTGTGAACTCTCTCTTATTCTCGTTCATATTGGAAGCTCTCTGCATGATATTGAGAGCATGGTCGCTGATCCGCTCGTAGTCGGTAATGCAGTGAAGCAGTACTGACAGAGTATGGGAGTCCTTGACTCCAAGGTGATGGGCGTTGATCTGCATCAGGTAAGTACCAAGCTGATCCTCGTATAGGTCAACCTTCTTCTCAAGGTAATCAACATCCTCGGCGATCTCCTTGTCAAAGTTAGAGATAAGACCGATGGCCTTATCCAGCGCATCCTTGGACATGTTGGCCATGGCGATGGCTGCCAGCCTTGCCTGCTCAAGAGCAAAGGGCGGGTTTGCAAGGAATCTGGGATCCAGTGTGCGGATACCTTCCTGCTCCTCCTGTTCCTTCTTTTCCCTGTCGTCGATGGGGATGGTCTTGAGAGCCATGCTCACCAAAAGTCCTGAGAAAGGAAGCATGAGAGGTGTTGCCACCAGGTTGATAAGTGTATGGATTCCTGCTATGCCTACCATGCCGCTCTGGTTGTCCATGAATTCAAAGTGGAATATCGCATGGAGCGTATAGAAGATGATCATGAAGGACACAGCCTTGATCGCGTTAAAATACAGATGCATAAGAGCTGTTCTCTTACCGTTTTTGTTGGCTCCCAGTGATGAGAGGATGGCTGTGATACAGGTTCCTACCTCGGCACCCACAACTACAGGAATAGCAATGCTGTAGGATACCATTACGGACAGGGACAGGGCCTGCAGTACACCGATTGTACCGGCTGAGCTCTGGATCACCATTGTAAAGATAATACCAACAAGGAAACCAATGATGGGATTACCAAAGGTTGTGAGCACTGCCTTAAAGCTGTCAACGTCCTTAAGAGGCGCAACCGCGTCAGACATGCTGCTCATACCGAACATAAGCACAGAAAATCCCAACAGGATGGTTCCGATGTTTTTCTTTTTGTCGTTTTTGGAAAACATGTAAAGTCCGATACCGATAAGAGCCAGGAAAGGCGTAAATGATCTGGGCTTTAACAGATTGATGATAAAGTTATCACTGCTGATTGCATTTAATGAAAGAAGCCAGGCCGTAAATGTGGTTCCCAGGTTAGCTCCCAGGATAACGTTAACTGCCTGCTTAAGAGACATAATCCCTGAATTAACAAGACCAACTACCATTACGGTAGATGCAGATGAAGACTGGACCAGCGCCGTAACGCCCACGCCAAAAAGGTAGGCAATAAACGGATGCTCCGTCACCTTGGCAAGCACGCTCTCAAGCTTGCCTCCGGCAGCCTTGGTAAGTCCGCCGCTCATGACATTCATTCCGTAAAGGAACATAGCAAGACCACCTACGAGTCCGGCTATCAATGTGAAGATTTCTAATGAGTTCATTTCTCCTCCGGGACAGGCACTCTTCAGTAAGGGCCTGCGACCCTTAATACCTGTCAAAATTTGATTCTATTCAAAGTTACAGGTCTATCTTACAGTATATTCCTAAAAATTACCATAAAATATCAACTTCATTCTCACGTATTTTCCATACTTTGACTGGCTAAGGGCAACTCTCTGCCCTTCATTGTATTCATTTCCGTAGATATTCTCTTCCACGTCAACCTGGTCAACCACCTTAAATCCCAGCTCTTCGCAGAGATGTATTGACACCTTATTCTCAGCCTTTACCAGTGTCTGTACCGATTCCAGCTGTAAAATTTCTTTTCCGTAATCCAGAATCGCCCTGCAGGCCTCAAGCGCATAGCCCTGCCTCTGAAATTCTGTCCCTACAAGGAATCCCAGTTCCACAGCATCAAAGCCGTTCCTTACGGAGTACCCTGCGCGGCCGATTACCCTGCCGTCCTCTTCTCTCACCAGGGTCCACACTCCAAAGCCCAGAAGACCGTAGACCTTCTCGATGTAGTCCTTCTGATATCTCTTCTCATCCTCCGGATTCTCAAAGAGTCCCTCCATATAGCGGGTCATGGACTCATCGGCGTAGATCTTGTAAAATTCGTCCACGTCTTCCACAGTGGTCTCGCGTATAATGAGCCTTTTGGTCCTTAATATCTCCCAGGGTTCTCCCGCGTATCTCTGATAGGCTTTGACAAAAGAATCCATGTCTACCTGTTCGATATCGGAGAAAACATACTTAACACCGGGGAACTGCGCACCCGGATTGTATTTGCCCTGAAGTCCCACCGGGTAATAGTTCTGATCCTTTAAAACCTGCAGATATCCGGGACAGTCTGTGACAACCAGCGTGGTCTCAGGATCCATCTCATATGGCGCGGCTTCAAGCTCCCTCAGTCCCTTAAGGACCATGGACCTATAGCCGCAGTCTCTTATGTATGAAGCCGTGTCCTCCATGGCTTTTAATTCTGCACCGTATTCTGCTTTATGCCTTTCCCTCTCATCCGGTAAAAATACTACGGTCTTAAGCAAGTTATAGCATCTCCTTTTCATGGGTGACTGAGTATCCTTGAGACAGAGATTCCTCGTTCCATTTTTCTTCTATTCTCTCTATGATGATCCCGGCTCCGTTCTCATCAGTGTTGGTGATGATGACCACAACGGTGTTGTGGTGGTCAGAGCCGTAGACATCGGTACTGCGAAGGCTGTCTGTTACTATTTCCTGGAAGGCCTCCATAACCTCCTCGGGCACTTCCTGTTTCTTGTTGCTTGTCACGGTAAAGTGTATCATGGCGGAATTAATGACAGCGCTGTCGCCAAGCCTTACAAGAAGCCTGTAGATGTCTTGCAGCCTTCCGTTCTCAACCTTGTAGGGCTTGTTGGTCTTGTTGCGCTCTCCCAGTATAGCCCTGAGTTCTGCGATTCCGCTGACATTGGCCCTGTCAGAGCCGTCTATGGTCTTAAAGAGCTCGTCTTCATACATGACGTAGCCGTGCTTTCCTGAGTTCTTAACAACGTAAAGGGCCTTATCCGCCTTTCGGAAGAGCTTTCTGTAATCGTCGTATTGTCCCTTGGGAACCCTTACAGCGCCCACAGAAACGCCAAGAGGTATGTTCATGTCATGTCCCAGGGTCTTCTGGGCAACATGTACTATCTCTTCATTAAGGTTTTTGGTGATGTTCTCAAGCTCCTGCTCCGTGATCCCGTTAAAGAATACTACGAATTCGTCGCCGCCCACTCTGCAGAGAACATCGTTTTCTCCGGTGCTCCTCTCCATGAGCTGTGCCAGTTCAATAAGGATCCTGTCTCCCATGTCATGACCGTAAATATCATTGACGGGCTTAAAGCTGTCCAGATCCATCAGGGCAAGTATTCCGGAGTTCTTACTAAAGGCTTCGCACAGAGCCTCGTTGGCGCCTCTCTTGTTGTACAGGCCTGTAAGAGGATCCTGTTTGGCCTCCTGTTTAAACCTCTGAACATTACTGATGTTTCTGTTAACGTCGCCGATGGCCCAGCCTATATAAAGGATGAACAGGAAGATGACTGCCCCAAGATAAGCCTTGAAATAGCCTCTTTCATAGAGCTGAGAATCCTTCTCAACAGGGAATACCTCATCTCTTATGACCTCCTTGCCGGAGGTATCAAGAACCTGTACATGGAGCTTGTAATTGCCATATGGCAGATTGGTAAAGGACAGCTCCTGCATGTCCTTCTGATATCTGGTGATACCCTCATCATCCAGGCCCTCAAGGAAAATATGCACCAGAGGATTGGAGAAGGAGTAATTCATTACCGCCACATCGAACTGAACACGACTGTTGGTGGCGGGGATGTGATAAACACCGTCAACAGGCTCAATTATATCATCCCCCACGATCAGCGCAGATATTGAAATCTCATATTCATTATTAAAGCTGTCATAGTTGTTGGTAGAAACCCTGCGGACGCCGTCTGTGCAAGGAATATAAAGCCGCTCACCGTTTAGTGTATATGAGGAGTTGGCCGTTATGGCTGTGTGAAGTCCTCTGCTTCTGTTAAGGAGAACGTAGCTGTATACTCCGTCGTTTATAAGGTCGGTTTCATCCACCACAAAAATACCACCGCTGGAGAATACCCACGCCTCGTGGTCCTCGGAAATGTAGATATCATAGTTGTTGCTGTAAGGGAATGACTCAAGCCGCCTTATCTCGTGGCCGTTGTCATAATAAAGCGCATTGCTGGTAACGTAGATGTAGCCGCCCTTGCAGGGAACGATCTTCATTACAACCAGTGACCTTAGTCCGTCCTTGGCCAAAATGGTCCTGGTTATTTTTCCGTCCTTGATAATATATATTCCGCCGCCGTCGGTTCCTGCGCGGATCGTGCCGTCAGCCTCTTCCGCAAGGCTCAGGATCGGAGTTGTGAGCCCTTCATCCTCGCCCATGGTGTAGACAACTCTGCCATCCCTGATGAAATTAAGTCCTGTGTTGCTGACTGCCAGGATGGTTCCGTCGGCAAGCTCCATGGTAAGCCTGAACTTGGTGCCCTCCGTAACCGCGGACTTTTCATTGTAGACAGCCGCCGAGCCGTCCGCCTTTATCTCCACAAGTCCCTCAGGCCCGTAGGTTCCAAACCACAGATTGCCTTGACTGTCCTCAAGAATATGTCTTATACGGACATCACGCAGAAGCTCCGGATACATGATCGGAACTGAATAATAGGTCTTAAGATCTATGGTAATAAGGCCGTTGTTGGTGCCGGCATACAAAAGGCCGTCCTTTACAACAACCGCATTTACCACCTCTTCGGTGACATTGGCTCTTGAGAAGATATCCTCGAAGGGATTCCAGGAGAACTTCTTTAGACCCTGTTTGTTGGAGGCGAACCATACATTGCCCTGATAGTCCACCAGAATATCGCAGACAGAGCTGTCAAAGCCATCCACCGACAGGTCTGTAACATTTCCCTTATCCGTTATGAAGCCAAGTCCGTTTTCACAGGCCACGAAATAGCCCTTAAAGGTCTTGGAATATTCAATATCGTTATAATACGCAAGACGCCCTGAGTAGCGCTTGGTCATCAGATCCGTGTAGCCGTTCTTAATATAAATGGTACCGGTGAGGTTGGTACTGGTGCCCACCACGTAGTCGCCCTCTTCACCTGCCGCAACATCGGTATAATCTCCGGCCAAAACGTACATGATGCTCCTGCCCCTGAAGATGATAAGGCTTCCGTCGGCCCTTACTCCTGCAACGGTGTCCCCGCTTGAGCTGAGCTTGGTAATTCCGTTAAAGCTGGGCTCAGTGAAGGCCTCAACCGTTCCATTTGGATAAATAGCACAGACGTGGGTGATGGTGGCAACGAAAATAGTCCCGTTTTGATCCTCTGTTATGGCCCTTATGGCGTCAGAATCCATGCCTCTGCTGGTGTCATAGAACTCTGTCTTCTTGGCGACAGGATCATAACAGGCAACACCGCTGTCATTGGTGGCAATCCACAGCCTGCCCTTACTGTCCACAAACATATCAAGAACGTTCTTGATCCTTGAATCCAGGTTTGCAGGAACAAACTTATGTCCGTCAAATCGATAGATTCCCGCAAAGGACCCAACCCAGATATAGCCGTCGGCCGTCTGGGCAATAGCGTTTATCTCCACGGTCTCAAGGCCGTTCTCTGCATTATAGGTAACTCCCGCATACTCCGCACCAAAGTCCGCAGCTTCTATATCCACGGTCCATAGTCCTGTCAAAAGAGCTGCTGCAAGAAGTGCACTAAACAGGGCTCCGCCCCTGAGCTTCTTGATCTGTCCAACTATCTTAACAATAGCAAGAGCCACCAACACGCTGATGGTCTTGTCAGGGATGTCAACAAAAGCCTCGCCCAGGAAGGAATTGATGATGGGAACACCGATATCTCTGGAGATCATCTCCATAAGCGTATCACCCCAGGCATTTCCTGTGGCTCCGCCGTATATGAACATGTTTATGGGAGTTGAAAGAAGGGCTGCTACTATACCGGTAATAACAGCAGCATTAATTACCCTGAAGTGAACCTCTTCGCTCCTTGGATAGAGCAAACCTATGGAAATACCGATTCCCGCAGAAACGATCATATATAAAAATGAGGAAACATCTGCCAGAGAGGCAAGAAAATTAAAGAGCATACCACAGATAGCGCCCGCCACAGGGCCCACATAAATGGCTGCCAGCATTGTTCCAACGCAATCAAACCATATAGGGAGATTGAAGCGAGATGCAATATCTCTTCCCATATAGTTGAGTACTACGCCTATCAGAATTATTATCCAGGTCTTCCAAGACTTAAGCTTCTTCATTTCAGCCTCATATCAAGTACTGAATAACAGGACATATATAATAATTTTATCATCAGGCATTACAATCCTCAACGTATTAGTGATAAAAAAAAACCAAAAAGCTGATTAAAAATTCATCTACTCGGCTTTCTGGCGTTAACAATTTGTTTACAATTAATTAAAAGAATGGTTACTTCAAATCATCTTTTAGACATATTGGGCTGTTATTATAATATTGTCAGATGAGTTAAGACAATACCAAATAAAAACTTTTTCATAATATGCCAGGTAAGCGGAGCTTACCTGGCATCCTCCCTTTTTAGGGGTCTTTTTATTCTCCGTTTCCCTGAAGGAACTTCTCAAGATCTGCAACAGCTGACTCTTCATCACTTCCATCAGCAATTACAGTTACAGCCTCACCGGATGTGAGATTCAGTGTCATCATACCCATAATGCTCTTGGCATTGACCTTCTTGGACTGGGCCTCAATGTGAACAGTACTGTCGTACTTGCTCGCAAGCTGAACCAGCTCTGCAACAGGTCTGGCTTCAAGGCCTCTGGGCAACTTGATTTCGATAGCTTTTGTGATCATAATATCCTCCTAATAAAACACACGGTAGTCTGCAGTCCGAACTGCCATAACCACCTATCCCTTTAACCTGTCCGCAAGTTCACTCAGCTTGCGCAGCCGGTGATTCACCCCGGATTTACCAACGGGCGGGTCAAGAAACTTCCCCAACTCCACGAGGGTTGCATCCGGATGCTCGAGCCTGACCTCGGCCATCTCTCTAAGCCCGTCCTGTAGCTGGTTGAAACCATAATGGTCTCTGATATAAGTAATATCTTCAATCTGCTTGGTAGCCGCATTCACAGTCTTGGTGATGTTGGCAACCTCACAGTTGACCTTCCGGTTTATTGAGTTACGCATCTCCTTGACAATCCTGAGATTCTCAAGGTTCATAAGACTAACGGGCGCTTCCATGATATTGAGAATATCTACAATGCCCGCGCCTTCCTTAACATAGAGCACGTGGTACTTCTTACGCAAAACAATCCGGGCCTCTATGTCAAAGCTCTCTATGAGCTCTCTGAGCTGCTGTGCCTGTCCCTCCGAGGAACATACATACTCCAGATGATAGCCCTTGTTGGGATCGCTTATAGACCCGCAACATAAAAAGGCGCTCCGGAGAAAGGCCCTTTTACAACAGGAATTCTTGATGATCAGGGGGCTGGCCCCATCCTCGGTATCCCTAAGGGTCCCATCGGCTCCCATGACCTTGATACCCTTAAGAAGCGATATAAGTTGCACGGAATCCTGTAGCACCGGCCTGTAAATACGGCCGTTATGCCTTGTGTCTGGTACATTCTCTAGAAAGCTAGTAACTATATTAAATGCTTTTTTTAATAATGTAAAGAACTTTCTCTCCACGAGTCCGTTGTCGGTCTGTAGATATAAAGTCAACTGTCCATCATCTGCCTGCGTTATCAAACCCGAGCAGGTGACTATGGCTGCAATCTCTGCCAGCTGACAATGCCTGGACGAACCCATGCGTCCGGCCAGTTCTTCTTTTACTTCTGATGAAAAAGACATAACTCACCTTGCATGTTTTATATCTCTGTGGAACAGCTTAAGTCCGTAATTACCCTCTGAGGCCTTAAGTCTGTTGTATATCTCATTGGCTATGGTTACACTTCTGTGCTGACCTCCGGTACATCCGATGGCCACCACCAATTGGTACTTACCCTCCTGAACATATCCCGGGATCAGGAATTTAAGCATATCCTCCAGCTTGTCAAGAAACTCATTGCAGGCAGGAAAGCTCTTAACATACTCCTGTACATCCTCATCGTTTCCCGTGTGGTGCTTAAGTTCATCTATATAGAAGGGATTTGGTAAAAATCTGACGTCAAATACCAGGTCCGCATCTGACGGGATACCGTTCTTGAATCCAAAAGAAAGCACGGTAACCATCAGGGAGTTGTACTCCTCGTTCTTGACGAATATCCTGTCCAGCTCCTCCTTGAGCTCTCTTGTAAGGAGATTGGAGGAATCAATAACGTAGTCGGCTCTCTTCTTGACCTCTGCAAGGACCTCGCGCTCCTTGGCGATGCCGTCCTCGATCCTGTCTCCCGGGCTGTTCATGGGATGTGTTCGCCTGGTCTCCTTGTATCTCTTAATGAGAACCTGATCGCTGGCCTCCATGAAGAGAACTTCAACAGGCATACCGCCGGACCTCAGCCTGTCTATAAGACTTGCAACGCCCTCAAAGCTCTGGCCGGCTCTTGCATCAACTCCCAGAACCACCTTGGTAATTTCGCTGTCAGGCATACTTATAAGCTCAGTAAATTTCTCGATAAGAGATACGGGCAGATTGTCAACGCAGTAAAATCCTGCATCTTCAAGCATGTGAATGGCAGTGGCCTTGCCGCCTCCGCTCATTCCGGTTACGATAACGAATCTCATAAAGATTTCCTTTCGATCAGAACTGTCCTATCATAATGACTTCCGGCTCCAACATAACGCCCGAGTCCTTGTATACTCTATCCTGAACCTCTCTGATAAGCTGATAAATATCAGAAGAAGTAGCATTGCCCTTGTTGATGACAAAGCCGCAATGCTTGTCCGATACGCTGGCGCCGCCCACAGAGAAGCCTCTAAGACCGGCATCCTCAATAAGCTTGCCTGCAAAGTACCCTTCGGGGCGCTTAAAGGTTGAACCTGCACTTGGATACTCCAGAGGCTGCTTCTCCTTGCGCTTTAAGGCAAGCTCGGTCATCCTGTTGTAGATCTGCTGCTGGTCGCCCTTGTGAAGGTCCAGTACCGCCGACAGAACCACATAGTCTTTGCCTTTGATGGCGCTGTGTCTGTAGCCAAAGTCCATGGCCCCGTTATCCAGGATTCTGATCTCTCCGTCGGGAGTAAGAACCGTAACGGTTCTGGTGATCATCTTCATCTCACCGTCATAGGCACCCGCATTCATTATCATGGCTCCGCCTATGGTTCCGGGTATGCCCGCCGCAAACTCAAATCCCGCAAGGGAATTGTCTCTGGCAAAGGCTGCTATGGCAGAGTTTAAAACTCCTGCCTCCACATACAATCCGCCGTCTTCCTGAAGATGAAGGTCCTGAAATTTCTCAAGGGATACCACCGCTCCATCATAGCCCTCATCGGACACCAGAATATTGCTGCCGTTTCCCAGGATAAAGACCGGTACCTCCTGCTGTCTTAAGATCTTCATTACCCCTGACAACTCGCCTATATCTCCCGGCTTTATAAATAAGGTGGCAGGCCCACCCGTTCTGAACGTGGTGTGCCTGCTCATATCTTCGTTACATATTATGTTGTCATCGGAGACTATCCGTCTCACGTTCTCATATACTATGCTGTTCAAAGCCCTCTCCTCAGATCAGTAGCAGAGCATCTTGGCTGCTCCGTATACTCCCGCATCATTGCCCAGTTTAGCCAGTGCAAACTTGGCATCTCCGCATCCGGGGAAAACGTACTTCTTGAAGCTGGGCATAAGGAGATCAAAGAGCATATCTCCGGCCTTGGAAACACCGCCGCCCAGAACGATGATCTCAGGGTTTACTACAGAAGCAACTGCTGCAATACCCTTTCCGAGATAGTAGCCGTACTGCTCAGCTGCCTTTACAGCAAGAGCATCACCATTCTTGGCTGCCTCAAAGATATCCTTGCACTCAAAGTCCTTGCCTCTGAGAACGCTGTCTCCCTCGTTGGCTGCAAGAACTCTCTTGGCAATCCTGACTGCACCTGTGGCACTTCCGTACATCTCAAAGCATCCGTGGTTGCCGCATCCGCAGGTCTCGGGCTCATCATCAACAAGGTGAAGGTGTCCGATCTCTCCGCCTGACCCCTTGGCACCTGTAAGGATCTTGCCATCTACAATGATTCCTCCGCCTACACCTGTTCCCAGGGTAACAAGGAGCATGTTGGGATAGCCCTGTCCGCCGCCCTTCCAGGCCTCGCCGAGAGCTGCTACGTTAGCGTCGTTTCCTGCCTTAACAGGGAGCTTTAACTTGGAATGAAGCTCGTTTACTACGTTTACCCTCTCCCATCCAAGGTTAACTGCCTGATAGCACATACCATCGGGATTTACTGCTCCGGGAACGCCAATTCCTGCGCCCACAACCTGTGTGTCCTCGATGTTCTTTTCCTTCATCTTGGCTCTGATTGAATCGGCGATATCAGGAATGATATTCACGCCGCTATTCTCTGTCCTGGTGGGAATCTCCCAGAAATCCACCTTCTCTCCGGTCTCGGTAAGAAGTCCAATCTTGACTGTGGTTCCTCCAACATCTGCGCCAAACACGTATCTTGCCATCTTGAAATCCTCTTTTCTTTAATTAAATGGTTTATTCTTCGTCGTCATCATCCTCTGATCTTCTTCTGGCCAGTGAATTCTGAACTCTGTTGTAAAGCTCCTGAGCTGCGTTGTAGCCCATAGCTTTCTGTCTGTGGTTAACTGCTGCCGATTCGCAGATTACGGCCAGGTTTCTACCGGGACGAATAGGAATCCTGTGGCAGACTACCTTATTTCCAAGGTACTCTGTGTACTCCTCTTCAAGGCCGAGTCTGTCGTATTCCTTGTCCTTGTCCCAATCCTCAAGCTTGATGACCAGATCGATGTTCTGTGTCTCCTTGACGCTTGATACACCGTAAAGGGTCTTAACGTCGATGATGCCCACGCCGCGCATCTCGATGAAATGCTTGGTGATGTCAGGGGCTGAGCCGATGAGGGTCTCCTCACTGACTCTTCTGATCTCAACCACATCGTCGGATACAAGACGATGTCCTCTCTTGATAAGCTCGATGGCAGTCTCTGATTTACCGATTCCGCTCTCACCTGTAATGAGAACACCTACACCAAAGACGTCCACAAGAACGCCGTGGATTGAGATGCAGGGCGCAAGCTTAACATTGAGCCATCTGATGATCTCTGCCATAAATGCAGAGGTTGATTTCTTGGTTATAAGGACAGGCACCTTTTCCTCAATGGCTATCTTTACAAATAAAGGATCGGGAACCAGTTCCCTGCAGAATACTACCGCAGGTATATCGAATGAAAGGAACTCTCTGTACATCTTTTCCTTTTCATCCATTGGGAAGGATTCCATGTAGGTATATTCTACGAATCCGATGACCTGAAGTCTGGTGGCCTCAAAGTGCTCAAAATAGCCTGCCAGCTGAAGAGCCGGTCTATTGATGTCAGGCTGGCTGATCCTGATCTTCTTGACATCAAGTTCAGGTGTCAGGTTCTCCAGCTTCATCTTCTCAATGATGGTTTTTAAGCTAACACTGGACATGGTTTCCTCCTACTTACATGTTTACATTGAATAGGTTACGCAACTCATTGACAATATCATTGGTATCGGCGTCAATACATACCGCCTCGTTGATCTCTGACAGCTTCTGCAGATCTTCTTTGTCAGAGCTCATCATCTCATAACCAATAGTATATACCGAAATTCCAAGTCCACCAACTATAGGTGTGATTCTCTTAAGTTCAAATCCTGCGTTCTGAGCTCCGTCAGAAAGGACAAAGAGCATCAGGTTGGCATCGGGCACATTCTTGCTCTCTTCAAGGAGCATCTGCATTCCGACCAGTACCGCATCGTAGGTTGCAGTCTGTCCGCCAACTTCCAGATCCTTTACAGCTCCGCTGAAGTAAGCTCTCTGCTTGTTGTCAAACTGGCTGATGGGAAGGTTGATATAAACCTTGTCACTGTAGCTCACAAGTCCGATGTAGCTGCTGGAATCAATGTACTGCATTGTATTAAGAAGTGAGCTCTTAAGCGCGTTGATACGTGTTCCGTTCATGGAGCCCGAAATATCTGTTACAAATACCGCAATAGTGGGACGGGAACCGTTCTTGTTGGTCTTCCATACCTTCTGAGCAGCAAGATAATCATTTCCTGTCATGCCGTAATTCTCAGACACGTAGTCCTCGTGAAGATTGAAGCCTCTCTCATTGGCCATAGCCTGACTGTCTGCTGACTGACAGAACTCCACGAACTTCCTGGCAACCTCCATCTCGTCGGCATCTGTCCATGCAAAGGCATAAACAGGGTGGTCGTGACGAACTCCCGCAGGAGTATATACATAGTCCTTGAGCTCAGGAGTATTGGTGTAGGTCTGCTCCTCCATTACCATGGCATCGATGATACCCTTTGCAGCTGAATCCTTGAGGATTGATGTGGTATATGCTGCTGTGGGAGCGTTGTTCTGATACTGAACCAGCTGATCCACCGCACTGGCTGAAAGAGGGTTGGCATTGTCAAATGCATAGAGCATTGAACAGAGAATGTTCATACCTGTTGCTGAGGTATAAGGGTTTGTGTACGCAAATACCAGCTCTCCCGCATTGGCTGCCTCAAGCACTCCGTTAACCGTTACGTCGCCGTGCTTCTCTGAATATTCCTCATAAACCTCTTTAGACATCAGGATGCCTGCTGTGTTGCCTGCAATCCTGTCTGCAAGCTTCTGTGTCTTAACTCCGCTTGCAAGGAGCATCTCACCCCACATTTCATTGGAAGGGATGTAAAGATCGGGCTGATATCCGCCCTCTGTAATATATGTAAGGGTCTCTCCTGATGAAATCTTTCTGATAGATACTGAAACGCTCTTACCGTCTACTGTGTAGCCTGCCTTATTGAACTTCTGTCCCACAGCCACAAGCCACTCATCGGGATAAGACTTGCCGCTGAACTCTGAAGGAGCTGCGATCTCGATGTTGATCTCTCCGCTTCCCTCAAGCATCATATCAAAGGTATCTATACTTGCCAGTGAATCTGCAACGGATGCCTCTGACATATCAACATCAAGTCTTGCGGGAACCGCTGTAGGATTGATCTTCTTAACAAAGGTGTTCAGCTCTGTTACGGCATCGTCGTAACTGAGAGCATTTTTAAGGGTGTTATTGCCGGTAATGTTGGACGAACAGCCTGTCACAGCAAGGGCCAGTACTGACGCCATCACTCCCTTCAGAAATCTTTCTTTTTTCATAACTCTTCTCCTCATTTCTATATTACTTAGTCATAGCTATGCTTTAAGGACTGACCTATAGCTTCGGCGTAATCCTGGATCATCGTCACGGCATCGGTATCCTCGTTCTGCTCGTTGGTATATCTTGCCAGCTCAAGCAGGAACTTCTTGGCATTGTTCAAAAGCTCGTTGTTGCTCTCAATGATCTTGTCGGCTTCTGTGGCGAATTCTCCGGAATCCTCCAGAGCCACAAACAGATTTACTACGCCCCGGCAGTTGTGATAAAGCGCATTTTTGGCCTGAGAGATGATTCCCCTCATACTCTCAAACTCTGTCATGTCATTATATGTAAAGAGCTTATCGTTTCTCTCAACAAACTCATCCATATCTTCCATCTCTTTAAGCAGGACCTGTCCCACAGGAACAAAGCCCTCTTCCTCAGACATAAGCTGGTTCACAAGACCTCTTACGTCTTCCTTCTTTTTGCGAAGCTCTTCCTCTCTGGCAGCCGTCTCAATTGCCAGAGCCTTCTGCTCCTTACGATTCTTGACAGTCATGGAGATAAGCGGAACTGCGGTCATAATGAATCCGACACCCGCGGCGGCCAGGCCAATTATGAAAAAGATCCTGAAGAGCCCGATTCCAATGGCTATTATAACGTCACCACTGTTTAATCCAAGTGCTACAGCAAGTGCTATTCCCACCAACAACAGGCCAATGCCTGTCATCAAACTTTTCTTTCTGTTCATACCGTATAACCGTCTCCCTTTTCTATCATGGAAAGAAGATTTATCACATCCATAGTCTTCTTATGTTTCTGCGCAAGCTCAAGCTTCTCAAGAGCAGTGTGTGCTCCGTCCATCTGTGCATCGATGGATTTAATGTAGGTCTGCACCATGGCACCTGCCTGCTGGAGCTGCACGTGGCTCAGCTGCAGCGACTGGGATTCATCTCCCCCGGCTGCCTGCATGAGCTCCTCTAGCCTCACCAGATCTGCGGATATAGCTCCGTTTACCTTGGCAAAAGAGCTGCTGTTAACCTTAAGCTGAATGATATAAGCATTAAGCCCCTTTATGGCGGAGTCTATGGTCGCTGCCCTGGGAGCCCGGACCATTTCATATCTCTTTTGCATCTTGTCTATCTGTTCGGGGTAATCTGCTATCTTACGCTGTAGCAGAAGGATTTCCGGATTAATCATCAGATCAAAAACCAAATACTTCCTCTCAACAATCTGTCAGTTATTATATATTATTCCATCAAAATATGCACCAACGAAACGCTGTTTGTCCCATATCTTTTTAACCGTTAAAGGGAAAATAAACACCGTGATCCTTGTAGGATATCTCCTCAATCTTAAATCTTGCGCTGAAGTCCTTCTTGTGCTCCACTTCGCGGTCCAGGATCTTCTGGGTCTCAACGGTCCGCCCTCTTACATAAACCTCCTGAAGCACATGTGTGTCTGCGGAAAAATAGTAGGTGACCTCATTGATACCGTTAGAACCGTCCATACCGCTAAAGGCCCGGTCCAGATAACTTAAGTCACCTGTCAGTCTGATCACATATTTGTTATTGCTGATCTTACCGTCAAAGACTACTGTGGCAGCGGACACGTCGGGGAGGATCACTCTCTTCACATCAACCTTTACCGCCCATTCTGCGACCGCCATGCCTCCGCCGAAGTTCTTGGAGCTGTTAAAGCCCTCTACCGGAGCTCCACCGGTCTTGCCCACATAGTATTCATATACACTGTTAACAGCTATTTCGCTGTGGAACATCGAAACTATGGAATCCAGCTTGAAGGTGCCGGTCAGTACATTTGAATAATTGTCCTTATCCTTGTAATAGCCCTCAAACTCTAACTTGTTTGTGGTCTCTTGCCCCACGGGAGAATAGTCGCTTGTAAGATCTCCCGTAACACGAAGGTAGCTGGCATATCTTATCTGTTCATCAGAGCCCTCCAGCAGCTGTCTGGCGGTTATCTGCTCCCTGTCGTTGGTATAGACCTGATCCAGCGGGTCATAGGTCTCACCGCAGCCTGTCAGAGCGCTTACGCAGAGTACTGCTGCCAGGATAAAAGATACTGTATTCTTAAACTTCATAGATCAATTCCTATCCGAATGAAAATAATCATAAATCTGCTGAGCAACATTTTCCGGGATCTCCGGGATCCTTGAAAGCTCCTCAACATCGGCATCCCTGATGTCGCCGATGGAATTAAAGCTCTTCATAAGAGCCTTTCTCCTGGCGGGACCTATTCCGGGAATGTCATCCAAAGAACTCTTCACCTGCGCCTTGCTGCGAAGAGATCTGTGGTATTCTATGGCAAATCTGTGGGCCTCATCCTGTATCCTGGTGATGAGCTTAAAGCCCTCAGATCTGGTATCTATCGGGAGTTCTACATTATTATAGTAGAGTCCTCTCGTCCTGTGGTTGTCGTCCTTGACCATACCGCAGACGGGGATGTTGATGCCAAGCTCGTCAAGAACCTGAAGACAGATATTGACCTGTCCCCGGCCGCCGTCCATCAGTATCAGATCCGGGAACTTGGTAAAGCTACCGTACTGCGCATCGATGTCTCTGACCTCAAGCTCATGCTTTTCCTCAAGTCCGTGAAGAAGTCTTCTGGTGAGGACCTCGTGCATGCAGGCGTAGTCATCGGGACCTGAAACCGTCTTGATCCTGAACTTTCTGTAGTCGCTCTTCTTGGGCTTACCCTTCTCGTAAACCACCATGGAACCTACGTTGGCAAAGCCGCTGATATTGGAGATATCGTAAGCCTCCATTCGGCTTAAGCCCTTGAGCCCCAGGAGCTTCTCTATCTCTTTGACCGCTCCTATGGTCCTGCCCTCCTCGCGCTTGATCCTCTCCTTGTCCTTGGAGAGCACCAGCTCTGCGTTCTGGGCCGCCAGCTCCATGAGCTTGTTCTTCTGGCCTCTCTCAGGCACGGTGATGTACACTCTGCTGCCCTTTCGCTGAGTAAGCCACTTCTCGATTATATCAATGTCCTCTATGGTCTCAGGGAGTATCAGCTCTCTGGGAATAAAGGGAGTACCTGCATAGAACTGCTTGACGAAATTTCCAAGGATCTCCGCAGTGGGATTCTCCGACACGTGAGTCATATAGAAATGCTCTCGCCCAATGAGCCTTCCGTCTCTTACAAAGAATACCTGAACCACCGCATCCTTGTCGTCGTTGGCGATGGCCACTATGTCTTTGTCCTCCAGGTCTGAGTCTGTCATCTTCTGCTTCTGGGCAACCACCTTGACGGAAGACAGCAGGTCTCTGTATTTGGCCGCATTCTCAAAATCCAGCTCCTCGGAAGCCGCCTCCATCTTCTGCTGAAGGTCCTTCATGATAAGGCCGTAATTGCCGTTCAGGAACTCCAGGGCCTTGTCTATCCTCTCCCTGTACTCCTCCCTGGAAACCGCGCCGGTGCAGGGGCCACAGCACTGCTTCATGTGGTAATTGAGGCAGGGCCTCTCCTTGCCGATGTCCTTGGGCAGACTCCTGTTACAGGTCCTAAGGCCGTAGAGCTTGTTGATGAGCTCTATGGTGTCCTTGACAGCCGCCGCGCTGGTGAAGGGGCCGAAGTACCTTGACTTGTCCTTCTTCATAAGGCGGGAAAAGAGAATTCGGGGATAATCCTCAGACACGGTAACCTTAATATAGGGATAGGTCTTGTCATCCTTGAGCATGGTGTTGTAGCGCGGGCTGTGCTCCTTGATAAGGTTATTCTCAAGGACAAGAGCCTCAAGCTCTGAGTCCGTCACTATATACTCGAACCTTGCTATCTGCCTGACCATCATGTCTATCTGAGGACCGCGGCCGATGTTGGCACGAAAATAAGACCTTACACGATTATGCAGGTTAATAGCTTTCCCTACATACATAATGGTGTCGGCCTCATCATGCATGATATATACTCCCGGCTTGTTGGGGAGCTTTTTAAGTTCTTCTTTTATATCAAAGTTCTGCATTTCCATTTTCCTGTACATACATTAAACCACTAAAGCCATGACATTTAAAGAGGATAGTCCTGGTGTTAGTGGTTTAATAGAGGAAAAAAGGATACTAAAAGGGTCGGTTGCCGAATGGCATGCATCACAGATTATTTTTGAGGAATCTCTCCAATGCTTCAGCAGCCTGTATTTCATCTGCCCCATCACAGGTTATCGTAAGGTCCTGGCCGCATTTCACCCCCAGACCCATAAGCCCGAACAGGTGCTTACAGTCTGCGGAAGAGCCGTTTCCCTGCGCTGTAACCGAGCAGGTAAAACCGTTAGCAAGCTTTATGAACCCGCTTGCCGGGAGCGCATGCACTCCCTCCGGGTCTTTTACCGTGTAGGTAAAAACTTTCATACTTCCACTCCAAAGTGCTCAAAGAGGATCTTCTCGGCCTCGGGATTCCACAGTCCGCTGTGGGCCTTGCAGCTCTCGTCCAGTCTCTTGAACAGAGGATCGCGCTCTCCGAGCTTTTCAAAATCATCGATTGCCGTGAGCGGCATCTCTATCTGTGTATAGCACAGCTTCTTGCCTCCGGGAATGCCGGGAAGGTTGCAGGTGGTCTCTGCCACTGCGTCGAGGCCTCCCACATGAGTTACCATAACGGAAGGATCGATCTCTCCCTTGGAAGCCAGCTGAAGGGCCTCTAAGAGGTCGTCGTTGTTTCCGCCTGTGGTACCAAGAATGTGTGTGCTGGTATAGTGTGCGTTGTAAAGGTTGATATCAGCCTTAAACTGGTTGTCTGTAGGGCCTGCAAAGAAATTCATGCAGCCGTCAAAGGCAAGAAGTCTGTCGCCCATCTCGGCAACGCTTCTAACGGGAACATAGACAAATACGTCATCGTAGCCATGTCCCTCTGTGATCTCCATGAGCTTCTCCTCAGCATCAGCTGCTGATGAATTAAAGTAGATGAGCTCTACGCCCTTTTCACGGGCATACTCAGGGCTGATAACCCTTGCGGCTCTCTCAAGCTTGGCGTCATCAAGATCTGTTACCACGATTCTCTTAGGCTTGTTCTCAAAGCGAAGGCCGTAGCTTACAGCCCCCAGCCCCATAGGACCGCAGCCGCCCATGATAAGGATATTGCCCCCCTCCTTGGTTCCCATGGCGTGCTGATAGTTCTTTTTATTGGTGTGATAGTTGGCGTGGTATCCGCCGATAATGCAGCTCATGGGCTCTCCGAGAGATGCCTGATAGAAACTGTCTCCGTCGTAGGGGAGAAGCGCATCCAGCTCCATTACCTCGTGAGGCATGATGCAGTAGGTTGCATCTCCGCCGCAGAAACGATAGGAATAGCCGGGAGAATCCAGCTTGCCCTGATAGTTAAGTGCAGGCTGAAGTGCCCACTTATCGCCTACCTTGTACTTGTCCTTCCACTTATCGCCAACCTCTACGATAACGCCTGAGCACTCATGTCCCACAATGATGGGATTTACATCGATATCCTGAGGGGCTCTCTTGTGCTTTTTGCCCTGCTTGGCCAGCTTATAGGTTGACATGCAGATACTGTCACTGATCACTTTTACAAGTATTTCATCATCCTTGATCTCGGGGAGCTCAAACTCCTCGAGTCTTAAGTCCATTTCTCCGTACATTCTTACTGCTTTAGCCTTCATTTTATATCCTCCAAATGGCGACACTTATCCTTCGAAAAGTGCGCTGATCTCTTCTTCGTTTAATGTCAGAAGATGCTCAAGTCCTCCCTGATCACAGAAAGTCATGGCAATCTTCTGAAGCACTTCCAAATGCTCGTCCCCGACTGCTGCAATTCCCACGATGACCTTTACCTTCTCTGCTGCGCCCCAGTCCTGTCCTTCAGGAATGGTCATCAACACAAGGCCGGTCTTTAAGATGTGCTTTTTGGCCTCTTCTATGCCGTGGGGAATTGCTATCCCATTTCCAATATATGTATTAAACACCTTCTCTTTGTCCAGCATGGCCTGAGTATAATACTCGTTGGTATATCCCTGTGAAGCAAAGATATCCCCGATCTTCCTGATGATATCCTCTTTATTGCCGGGCTTTTCATTGATAAAGATATTTTTGGTTTCCAGTATCATTAAATAAACCTCCAAATTATAGACCGTTGAGCTGCTCGCTGAAGTATGCCTTCAATATTTCCTGCAGCTTATCCTGAATCCCTTCCTCGTCGCCTTTCTTTATGACTCCAAGGAATGCCTCATCCTCAATGATGGCACTGGACACTCTTCCGAGCATCTCTGCATTCTGCTGCCTGTGCTCATCATAGGGCATAGCCATACACAGCACTGCCTCGATTCCCTTTAACTTGGGATCGGCAAAAGAGCTGTCTTTCTCTAAACCGGCTGTGATAATGTGGCACTCCTTTACTGCCTTACTTCTGCAGTGGAAAAGAGCCATTCCTATCTCCGGGAAGAGCTGGCTCATAACCTGCTCTCTGGCTGAAATATCAGCAGAAAGAACAGCTGCTGCCTTGGGCGTATCAGCCATATCCGAAGCCAGAACTCTTATGAGGGATTCAAGCGTCATCTCTTTTCCCACAACCAGGTGATGATATCTGCGAATAACGCCTTTCACCCTGGCAATAATGTCGTTGATCTCATCAAGCTGTCTCGTAAAATCATTATTCTCCTGCCTTGCAGGCATGGATGCATATTCATCGATCTTAACGCTGATCTGTAAAACATCCCTCTGAGTGATCAGAGGATTAACAAGGCAATAATCAACTCCCAGGTTGTCCACGTTGATGCTGGAGATAAAGAAATCTGTCCTTGATACGGTGTGCTGAGTGATCTCATCGCTTCCGTAGGCCTTAAGGACGATGTCCCAATCCGCAAAGGTACTTTTTAGCTTGGCCATCATGAGCTGTGCCACGCCAAAGCCGCTGGCGCATATCACTCCGATGGTGACCGTGCGTTTCTTTCTCTTGCGGGATTCGATCTTTTCTTTGGCTGCACCAAAGTGCATAGCCAGGTAACCGATCTCCGCTTCTCCGGGCACGAGGCCTGTTTTCTCGGTTATTACCTGCGCAGCCCTCTCGCAGTCTGCATATACCTCAGGGTATTCCTGCTTGATCTCTGCAAGGAGCGGGTTGCTGATAGTCATGTCATTTTTCATGCGATAAAGAGCCGGTTCCAGATGGACCATAAGTCCTCTGATGAAATCGTCCTCATAGCGAAGCTCTCTGGCCAGATCCGGATCCAGCACATCTATCATCGCATCAATTATTCCCATCAGCTCATTGGTATCAATACCACTCTCACCGATGGTCTCACTTGTGTAATTGAGTTTTGCTCCCTTAATGTGGAGCAGGATATTGTTTACTTCCGTCTCCGGAAGCTCGATTGAGAATTTCTCCTCAAGCTTCTCCGCAATATTCTTGGCAATGTCATAGCCATTGTCATACCGGGCATCATAGGTCTCTTCTGCCACAAGCTCGCCCTGGAGGATCCTCTCCACTGCAACCGCAAGATGAACCAGAAGTCCCACGTAGGCATCGTTGGTCAAAAGTCGCAGATAGGGTTCCTGGGCCTTCTCAAGTACTTCCTCCACCTGAGAGAGGATCTCCTCGTTCATGAGAAGATAGATGTTCTCATCACTTCCGGTGCGCTTTTCACTCTTCATGTTCTCTGTGACATAGCGCTGCATTGCTGTTCGATAGCTCTTCTCACTTCCTGAAAGAGCTATTCCGTAGCCGGGCTTTCTGATGATTTCCAGGTGGCACTCCGAAGCCCATCCGCTGATGGCTTCAAGGTCCGTGCTTATGGTGGCTTCACTTACACCGAACATGTCACTGAAGTAGAAGAGCTTCTGAGGCTCACGGTTTCTGAGAAGCTCAAGCTTTAACAGATTTCTTCTCTTATCCTTGTCGGAAACAATCTGTTCTCTGCGGGCTCTGACAACCTCCAGAAGCTCTGCCTTTCCGGCAGGATCACCCTCTATCTGGCTGCCTTCACCCTTCTTTCTTACCAGAGTCAGACCATAGTTCTTGACGATGCTACCTATGTAGTCTGCCTCTCTTAAAATGGTGCGCTTACTTACACCCAGAGCATCAGCCACTTCGCTGTCAGTGACCGGTTGCTCTGCGCTTAGCAAATAAAGAAGGATTTGTTTGATGCGTGGTGTAAGTTCCATAGCGTCTCCGTTTTATGCTCTGAGTTCCTGAGCAAGCTTGTCATACTCAGGAGCAGACATAAAGTTGCTGATGGTTATCACCCTTGCCTGAGGTGCACTCTTGCGTGCCCTGCCTGCAAGGTCCTGATGTGTTACTACTATCTGTGCGTCAGCGGGTATCTCTGAAACCGAAGCATGCTTAACTTCAATATCTGTTCTTCCCACCTCTGAAAGTTTCTTTTTAAGGACTGTTGCGCCCATTGCTGATGATCCCATTCCTGCGTCACATGCAAATACAATGTGCTTAACATCTGCAGCCTTAACTGCTACAAGATCATCTGCTACAGTCTTAACTTCGCTTGCTGCGATGCCCTTGGACTGAGCCTTCATCTCTTTCATCTGCTCTGTGGAATCCTCAAGGCTCTGCTTGGGATTGGAGAGTCTTACGATGGGAGCTGCAATAACAAAAGAAACTGCTGCTGCAACTACTGCTGAGAGGATGACCATAAATGTTGATCCTCTGGGAGCCATTCCTGCATAAGCGATGATAGATCCGGGTGAAGGAGGACCTGCAAGGCCAAGCTGGAACAGTGTGTTGAATGCCATTGCTGCTACTGAGCCACCGATTGTAGCCAGGAGAAGCAGGGGATTCATGAGCACGTAAGGGAAGTAGATCTCATGGATACCACCAAGGAGGTGAACGATGAGTGCTCCGGGTGCTGAATCCTTGGTAACCTTATCCTTGGAGAACAGCCAGTAAGCAACAAGTACACCTGTACCTGCGCCGGGGTTAGTCTCGATCATGTAGAAGATTGACTTTCCGGCTTCTGCAACCTGCTCTGCTCCGAGAGGAGTGAAGATACCGTGGTTAATAGCGTTATTAAGGAAAAGAACCTTGGCAGGCTCAACAAATACTGATACAAGAGGCAGAAGTCCGTGATTTACAAGAACTTCAACGCCTGCGTTGAGTGCTGTAAGAATACCGGTCATGAATGGTCCGATCAGATTATATCCGATGATAGTAAGGATAAGACCAAAAATACCAACCGAGAAGTTGTTTACAAGCATCTCAAATCCTGAAGGAATCTTGCCTTCAACTGCCTTGTCGAATAACTTGATAACCAATCCGGCAAGAGGTCCTGCGATCATGGCGCCCATGAACATAGGATAATCAGGTGCTCCGCAGATGACACCGATTGTCATGATGGCGCCCATAACTGCTCCGCGGTTTCCGCCAACCATCTTACCACCCTGGTAAGCGATGAGAACCGGAAGAACATAGGTGAGCATCGGAGATACGATGCCGCTGAGCTCTGCATTAGGAAGCCAGCCCGTATCAATGAATAATGCTGTAAGTAATCCCCATGCAATAAATGCGCCGATATTCGGCATGACCATTCCACTTAGGAATCGTCCGAAACTTTGTATCTTTTCTTTCATTTGGATACCCCTTCCAACCTGTTAAGGTGATCTCTTGGCACGTCTGCTTTGAGATATTGCTGAATAATCCGAATGCATTCGATTTAGTTTAAATCCATTGTATTTGTACGCAACCTGTTTTTCAATTCATACATCTTTAACTTTGTCACATGGGTAAAGTGACAAGGTCTTAAGAGGCCCAAATATGCAGCTTGAAACACAAAAAGACGACCGAAGATCAGTCGTCTTTAGAGTTATCTGACTTATTAACAATTTCTCTCTCAACCACAAAACCGGACTGTCCGAGCAGAGTGGTCTCCTTGCTTCCTGTTTTCTGAAGCACTGTGGTGGCCTTGACATCTCCCTGTCTGAGCACAGTTGTAGCCTTGGGATTACCGGTGGTCTCATTGGTAAAGCCCGGATTCTCAGTGACTGTGGGTGTATAGTCATCAAGGTCCCCGGAAGTATTCCAGGAGATAACAGCCTTACTGCCTCTACTCCTGCGGTCAGCCTGCACGGCTCCGGACTCGGCATCTCTTTTGATCTTGCTGATGCTCTTACGGGCTTCAGAACCTGAGAGGATTGCCAGATTGTGTTTGATCTCAAGCTTGAACCAGATGACTACAGCCATTGTGGCCATGATGATGCACAGGATCAAGGCAATGATTGCTAAGAGGTTATAATATTGAATATTGGTCATGGTCATCAACCTCCTGTAGTTCCTGATGCCAGCTCAAGTGCGGTCTTGGCTTCTGCAAAGGTTGTCATGGTCTCGCCCACCAGTTTCTTAACATTTTCTGATATATCCGGATCGGCGGTAATATCGCTCTGAATATGTGCTATCAGGAGATTCATCTCTTCCTCCATGGCTTCGGGTGTTACACCCTCCTTGATAAGCTTGCCGGAATTGCCGTAAATAAGACTTGCTATCTCCTTGTATATTACAAGAGCAGTGACGGCATTGTCCGCCTCTGCGATATTACTGTTTGCTATTTCCACAAGGTCGTTCCAATACTGGCTGTATGTAACCACCTTGTCACCTGAAGGATCGGTCTGGTTCAGCTTGGCATAATAGTCTGCCACTGTACCAAGCTTCTCTGCTCTGAACTGCTGGCTCTCGGACAAAGTGCCCTGGTCCGCCGCAATGTGGAACCATTTGGAGGACATCTGTTTATTGCCGACTCCGTCGTAGCAGTAGAAATAAGCTATTCCAAGCTTGTATGCAACCTGTGCATAACCCACCTTATCTGCTGCCAGTCTCTTCTCAACCGTGGTATTGCCCACCTGAGTTATGAGGATACCGCGGAACAACTCATCCTCTTCCGGTGTGAAGTTATCATCTATAAGGAGATGATTGTCCATCAGATCCAGATAAGCCGTGGGGTTCCCCGGATCTGTAACTATAGCCTTGGTATACATCTCGGATGCCGTAAGATCATCAACAGTGCTGTTGGCATCAAGGACATAGTTGTCATAACTGGTCTTGGCAAGGGTTTCAGCCTTGGAATGAAAGAGAAAACTAAGTCCTCCGAATACCAGCGCTGCCACGGTTACAAATGCGAAAACTCCGACGCTGAACTTGGCCTCTCTCTTATAACCTCTGTCCAGAATCCTGTAATTCTGAAGATCGTACATAACCTCGGCGCAGGATGAATACCTGTCGTCAGGATTGTTCTGAACGCATTTATTGATGATGTACTCAAGTCCCGGCGAAAGCTGAGGGTTCCAGTATCTTATGGGATAGAACTCATAGGGCGGTTCGCTGGGGTTGTGACCTGTAACCAGGTGATAAAGGGTAGCTCCGAGGCAGTATACGTCTGTCCTGGCATCGGTCTGACCCATGCCGCCAAACTGCTCGGGGGCAGCATATCCTCTGGTGCCTAAATATGAAGTGTCCGCGTTATTCTGTTCCTTGTACTCTCGGGCGGTACCAAAGTCTATGAGAGTGATGGTGCCGTCAGGGCGGAGCATTATATTCCCGGGCTTGATATCTCTGTAGATGATGGGAGGCTTTCTGGTGTGAAGGTACTCCAGTACATCACAGAGCTGGATACCCCACTCGATAACGTACTCCTGAGGCTGGGCTCCCAGCATATTCAGGGCCTTGTCCAGAGTGTTACCCTCTATATAATCCATAACAATGAGGAATCGGCCCTCCTCATCAATTACATCCACAATACTGGGAAGATACGGATGAGACAGTTCCTTTAACAGATCTGTCTCTGTAATGAGACTCTGCTTGACAACTCTGAAGTCAGCCACCGCGTCCTTGCGGACTTCCTTGATGGCCCACTGCTTGTTGGCACGCTCGTTCATAGCAAGATAGACAGTGCTCATTCCGCCCTGTCCGATGACATTTAAGACTTTATATTTGCCGCCTACTAAACTTCCAATTTCTAACATGATAAAACCTAACTAAAACAACTCAAACAACGCAGTCAATGAGTATGGCAGAAATGTTGTCGGTCTCTCCCCGGTCCTTGACCTTATCAAGAAGTCCGTCGAGATGCTCCCTCATAGATTCCTCGCTGTCGCAATTCGAGGGGGACAGCTCTGTGAGGAGCTCCTCTTTGGATGCCTTTCTCCAAAAGCCGTCCGAACAAAGGAGCATTGTGGTCTGTTCGCCTATCACTCCTCTGATAAACTGAGGTTCAACATGGTCTGCTACTCCTACACACTGGAGGAGTACGCTCTTCTGAGGGTTGGCTTCAGCCTCCTGCTCAGTGATGATGCCTCTGTCGATCATGTTCTGTACCACGCTCTGATCATGAGTCAGTAGATCTATCGTATTATCGGTCAGCATATATACGCGGGAGTCGCCTACGTTCATGACTATAAACTCTCTTCCCACCATCAAAAAACTGACAATGGTGGTACCAAGCGCTGCTCCCTGCTGCATTCCATGACTAAGAATCCTGAGGTTGGTCTCTTCGGAGATAGACATCCATTCCTGTCTAATGTTCGAAATTATATCATACTTTCCCCTGTCTTCGTCAAGATTTTCTGCTTCTGTGATTCTGCCAAGTACTGCGGGCAGCTCCGTGGCAAACCACTGCTCAAACCGCTCAATCAGCATGCTGCTGGCCACCTCTCCGTGAGAGAGCCCGCCCATGCCATCACACAGAACCCCCATGGCTATACGGCCCACGCTTCCGGCGTAGGCCACCTTCACCATGGTGGAATCCTGATTTACTTCTTTCACTGTACCTTTATCGGTACTGACACATACTTTGAATTCCATAACAACTTAATATATCAATCCCGATCTCAGTACATTTCCATAATGCCATTCAGAGACAGCTCAGGATAGCCTTTCTCTTTTCCCATGTCGATGACCTTCTGAGGATCATCCTCTGTATGGAAGGTTGCTACTCCGTAGGAGAAGTTGACAAGCTCTATGCCGTACTGATCGGCTATGGTCTTGGCCTCTTCCTCGCTGTCCACAAGGCACAGAAGTTCCTCCCCCCGGACAACCTCCGGAGCTATTGAATCCGTTATCTCTGCTGTGCCCTGGGAAACAGGTTTATTTGCCACCTGACCCTGAGGGCTCTCTACTGTCTTGGCGTCACCTTCAGGCCCACATCCCAGAAGCAGGAAAAGAGCTGCCGCCGGGATGAGGACTCTTGAAAGTGCTCTGACACTTCTCTTTTGAATTTTCTTTCTCTGTGTTTTTCTATGCATATCACTGCACCTTAACAGTTATGGTTACTTTCTTATTGGTTCCATCCAAGGCTGTAATGGTGAATTGGGTAGTTCCTTTTCCGTGGGGATAAATTAAAAAAAAGTTCTTATATCCATCATCGGGTATGTATGTTTCCCTATTGGTCTTGCTGTCCCAACCAATATACTTCATCTTTGTATACTTGGCATTACCCGTAGCAACATTGGGATTGCTACTGCTTATGCTGTAAACTTGTTTCAGCTCATCACCCCGGCCGGAATCAAAGTTTGAGTCAATCTTTATTGCCACAACTTCAGAATCTATATAGTCCGCGGGTATCAGATAAGAAGAGTATGATACATATTCATCCTCTGCTCTGTCCTTGTATGAAGTACTCAGCCATGTTGTCGGCTCTATTGCCATAAACACTTTGGAATCCGAATATCCTGTACCATCGGTAGTCTTAGCAATTACTCTTACTGCCAAGGGGTCATCCGAAAGGTCGAGATCATTAAAGTTCTTTTTGATATTGTCAAAGGCCTTATCTATAGCTGCAGGACTCTGAACCGTTAGTTTACCGTTGGAGAAAGTAAAGAAATACTTATTCTTGTTAAAGAAGGCCTCAAGTCTTTCTGCATCCTTTAACGAAGTGCCTCTCCAATCTCCTATAGCTATAAAGTTCCCATTATTAATAAAGCCAATCTCATAACTCCATTCAACTTTTGAAACAGAGGGCTTACCGTAGGCACTTCCTATAGGCGCCTTTATTGTTGTTGAAACACCCTCTGCAATTTCATAATCAGCTCCCTTTACACCGCTGTTTAGCAGATTGTTTCCTGCAACAATTTCGATATCCGAAGCGGGGGTGATAACCGTTACTTTTACAGTAGCTTTAGCATTTGACCCATCCCTGACAGTACATGTGATATTGGCAGTTCCGGGTTTTAATCCTTTAACAACCGCAACTGTTCTTTCTTCTCCGTCCAACTGCCGTTTTTCTACTTCTACCTGTGCAACCTTCGTATTGCTGCTACTCCATTGAACAAAACCGGAATCAAGATAACGAAGACTTGTTTTGTTGCCATTCATCACCTCCCAATTAAAGAGTATCTCATTTTCATGGCGCTTATTATCTGTATCCTCCGGATCTGCAATATCAGTATCATATATCCTGCAAGAAGCTATGACTGTCTGTTTAGTAATGGGATCCTTCTTTTCAACAGGATCGTTAATACTATCAGTTCTCCAAACATGTGGAGCGGTAATAGTCACATGGTTAGCCTTATATGCTACTGTCTTAAAAGTTGCCCATTGACAATCCTTGTCGTCCAATTCTTCACCGGTGTCCATGGGTGTTGCTATAACCTTCCATGTGCCGGTTGCATTCGCTGTTGTTGTAACTACTCCGTTTTGATTAATGGTGACTCTGACATCATATCCCGGCCCACCATTCATATTAACAAGAGCCCATTTTATTTTCTTGTTGTCGGCATTAGCAGGATAAACAGTTGCTTTAAAGGTTGCCTTATTTCCTACTACCACTGCAGGCTGTCCTGTTATTACTATTTTTTCCACAAGCTGAACAACGGTGATCTTAACACTAGCAAACTTCTTGGAACCATCCTGGGCTGTTGCTGTGATAGTTGCGGTTCCTTTGCCCACTGCTGTAACAATGACTGCATTGGGATTATTACTGTCTATCTGAACCGTTGCAACTTTTGCATTGCTTGTCTTAAATGAAAGCTGTGTACCAAGGTCATTGCCCTCTTTATCCAGAGCTGAGGCCACAATACGTGTCGTGGTGAGGTAGCTGCCTTTTGCTGAAGTCGCAATAGTGTTAGAGAACTTGGGATCAACTGCTGCAGTTACCTTGGTAGCCTTTTCATGCACCTCGAACTTGTAGGTTCCATAGCACTTACTTCCATCTACTGCGTCTGCTCTTACTGTTATCACGCCGGCATGTGTTACACCCTTAGCCACACTTACAGTACCATTCTTGGCATTTATGGTTATTCCTTCTGCTGCCAGTTTCTCTGCATCCCCTTCTAAGCTCCAGGTCACGTTCTTATTGTTGGCTGATGCAGGAAGAACTGCTGCTGTATATTTTGCACTTGTTCCCTCAGCAATGTACTTCTGTCCTGAAACTGTAACCGAAGTAACAGGCTGAAGAACAGTTACTTTCAGTGTCGCCTTCTTGCCGGATCCATCTGCTGCTGCGCAGGTGATGTTGGCTGAGCCCTTGGCTATCGGTGTAACGGTCACGATATTACCATTGGTACTGTCTACCTGAATCTGGGCAACTTTTGCGTTACTTGTGCTCCATATAGGATTGATATAATTAACACCACCGTCTGCGCTGAGCTGCTTTGCGTTTATGGTAAAAGGATCAGCTGTAGCAAATAAAGACTTAGGAGCGGCAGGCTCAGATGTTTCTTTATAAGCTCTTCCGTCATACAGGGTTATTCCAGTTACTTTTTTGGTATTATCTGCAGTTACTTTGATTGTAATCTTGGCTGACTTTCCTGAGCCGTCCAGCGCTTTACAGGTTATAGTTGCGCTTCCGACGCTTCTTGCCTTGATATTAACTTCAGTCAGACCTGCTTTTTGGGTTTCCTTATCCGTGATAGCAACAACATTAGGGTTTGAAGATGTCCACTGGAGGGTCATGTCCTTAACCGAATAGATGCTGCTTGTAAGCAGATTGTTTTTGGCCGTATCTGTCAAAGTAGACAGAGATACTGTTGCTGTTTCACCTGTTGAAGAATTGTTTCCGTATTTGAATCCAAGACCGGTAGCAGTTGCAGAAAGAACCATGGTACTAACCGGAAATGCATTAGTAACCTTGATAGTTTGCGAGTCTCTCGCCCTTCCATCGGGTGTTGCGCAGGATACAACAAGGCTTCCTGTCTTGCCGGCTACAGTTGTGATGGTTCCGTTTGATGCATTTATCTTGCACTTGGAGAGGTCTCCGCCTGAATAGGACTCGATTCTCCAGGTCACCTTCTGAGAAACGGTTTGGGTTGCATCATCTGAGGTCACAAGAGCCTCAAGCTTAAAACTCTTTCCTGCAACTATTGCATTGGGTGCATTTGTTATCTTAATATCCAGATGATCTGTCAGTTCGTTTGATTTAGTTGACATATCTGGATCAACGGTAAATACAATGGTCGTAACCTTACTCATGACGCCCATGCCGGTTACAGCTGCTGCCTTTACAGTAAACTTTGTTTTTCCTGTAATATCTTTCGCAAACTCACTTACTGAAATAGTCGCCCCTGAATCAACTGCTGTTCCACTCAGAACTTCTCCGTTGAAAACTGATGGTGCTTTGCCATCTGTAGTGTATACAATTCTTGTGTTCTTGTTACCTTCATCACTTCCACCGAAATTAAGTGGTGTAAATGTCAATACCGCATCCTTACCTACATCTGTAGCTGCTGTGGCTGTTGCTCCGTCCTGTGCCTCAGCAATTAAAGATGTTTCAGAGGTTTTTCCTGAAGCATCTGTGGCGGACAAAGAAATCCTGGGCGCAGTAACGTCTCCGTTAAAGAGCTTGGAAAGATCCAGAATGCCTGCTCCTGTACCGGCTCCGGCACTACCTGTAACTGAAGACTTAATAACTCTTTCCATGGTGTCAGGATCAACATGTCCGACAGCACTCATATAAAGAGCACAGGCGCCGGATACTATTGGTGCAGCCATGGAAGTTCCGCTCATCAAAGTATAAGTATTATTATTAGTGCTGCTTGCAGAATAGATATCTGAACCGGGAGCAGAGATGTCAGCCCATGCTCCGTAAGTAGAATAATTTGCAAGACTACCACTTCGATCGACAGCGCTGACTGCGATGACATGGTCAAACGCTGCGGGGTAATTTATTGTATTTGAGCCATAATCATTACCCATGGCCACAACTACTGTTACCCCGGCCCCATATGCTCTGTCTATCGCCTGCTTATAAGCCGCACTATACATAGGACTGCCAATACTGAGATTTGCTATATCTGCTGTCCTATTTCCATTATTACCGGACGCAACATAGTTGATCGCTGAGATTATCGCGTCATTTGGAAGCTCCGCATTTATTCCGGAACCATTTGACACTTTAAGAGATAATACATTTACTCCCGGTGCTACTCCTGCCCCGAGTTTATCATTGATCCTTCCGGCAATTATTCCTGAAACATGTGTGCCATGTCCCACTTTATCCGCATCACCTTCACTGGTGACCTTGGAGAAATTCTTGTAAGAAATATTGCCACTACCTCCCCTGGTAGCTGATGCAAAATCAACATTTGATCCATTTAAGCCCGTATCGATTACCGCCACGGTAATTTGTGGATTACCTGTTGTTACGCCCCATGCAGAATAAGTATTTATCATATCATGATGCCACTGATAATAATCGCTTTCAGGATTGAGATACTCATCCTGAATATTATCGGTCCACCATCTGTCTGTAAAACCGTTTCCGGAAGGCACTGTCCCTCCCGCAGAAAAGAGCATGGAGGTCCCAAGCATATCGCTCTGCTCCACAGGCTCATCTATCGTTGTAGTAAAGTTGGGCTCTACATAAGGAAGATCATAGCTGTCACTAAGACCATATGAGAATGCGTCAGAGACAGAAAGCTCACTCTCTGACAAATTGATCACAGCTACGCCATAGGAAAAGCTATCAAGTTCTCCTGAATAAGCCTCTGCTATAGCTTTGGCCTCTTCCTCTGAATCCGCAAGCGCAATTACCTGATCAGCCACATAATCTTCACCCTCTGTAAGGTCTTCAAAAGATTCAAGGGCAGCATGAGAAAGGGCATCACTCTTGAGTTCCTTTTGTGTGTCAGAAAGCTCATATCCCTCAGGCATTCCATTTACGCCCTCAGGAAGCTCTTTTTCCTCTTCAGTAGTCTCCTCTTCAGCAGACTTCTCTGCATCGGTCTCATCCTCTGAAAGTTCTTCTTCCTCTACCTCTTCATCAGTGAGATTCTCTTCATCGCCTTCTTCCTCAGGAACCTCCTCGTCAGAGTTCACCTCATCTGTAGTCTCCTCTGTTGAAGCCTCCGTCTCCGTTGATGCTCCGGTCTCACTTGAATCCCCGGGAACTTCTGAGTCTCCGGACTCCTCTGAGTCTTCGGGCTCTTCAGATTCATTCTCATCACCTGACTCCTCAGGCTCCTGTGTTATCACCTCGCTTACCAATGTCGTATCATCCCCTGAAGATACGATATCTTCCGGCGCTCCCTCTGTAGCCTGAACAACTGTCCCCTGCTGCATAATGATAGACGCAGCCATCACAACCGCCAAAACTTTCTTTACATTTTTCTTAAACATACTCTCTCCCTTACTATGAAGGACCATTTCCCCCAAAATCGGTCCAAAGCTAGTAGAATCCCTATATATCGCTTTAAAAATTCTAGCACGTCACCTCTTGTGGTTGCATTAAAATGCGTACAAAAATTTTCGAAAATTCTGTGAACACATCCACAATATAGAGCCTCCGATTGTACATTTTATCACTGCGCAGTTGTGTAAAGAAGTGTCGTCTATCCCATTTAGCATGCTATTCGTCAGCATAAATACCGGATTTGACAGAAAAACAAACCGCTATCCCCATTATGAGATAGCGGTTTAGATTCATATTTATCTTCTGTAGTCGAACTCCTCATCAGCCAGTGTAACCACATCACCATTCTTTAGGACAGCTGCCTGTCCCTCAGAGAGTCTTTCTCCATTAACAAAAGTCCCGTTGGTTGAAATATTATCTTCGATAGCTATCTCTGAGCCTATCTGCCTGATAGTGGCGTGTCTTCTGCTGATTGCGGTATTTCCTGCAATTCTGTAGTCAATATCCTGCTCGTCCGAGCCTATTTCAAAGGCGTCTCTGTTTATAGTTATGACTTCTCCGTTCTTCCTTCGAGTCAATGTACAAATAATCTGAGTTCCTTTATCATCCGATGGCTTTCTCACCCTTATCAGTGCTTTATTTGTATTGGCACCTGCTCCTGTGACATTGTTAAGCTTGGTCAATAAGACGGCCACTATCACAGTAAGCACTACTACCAATATTACCAGCACAACAACTATGGCGATCAGCCAGGTCGGAGTTTTATTTTCTATTTTTTCCTCCGGATCTTTTAAAAGGATGATGTACTTATTTCCATTATCATCAACAAATACAGTGCCTTCCGGATTGACACCATCTACTGTAGTTTCCACGGATTCAACAGTGGAAAGAGGCCCATCGTCCTCAGCCACTTCCCCATCATCCTCGGTAGTCTTAGACAGGCGTCCTTTAAGTGACTTCTCTGAAGAATTATCCTCGGATGACTTAGCTGTTGTTTCCGCAGTTGCTTCATCTCCCTCTGATGAAACCGCGTCCGTAGACTCATCTATGTCATCGACGGACAGCCTTATGGCTGTCACGTCGGCGGCATACGCGCTTATGGGCGCAAGCATCATGCTTACAGCCAGCACTATTGTTAATACTTTTCTGACTATGTAATTAGTCATAGTTGCGCTACTCCTTTGCGCCTCGGAAATTACTCTTCAGAAGATTTCCTTTTGAAGACAGTTGCACCTACACCGGCACCACCGCCAATTGCAACAACTCCGATTGCAAGAATTACAAATAATGCGGTGTTGTCTTTTTTAACGGTGCCTGTTCCTCCGGGAGTGTCACCTGCGGGTGTATTATTGTCTACAATAGTCTTCTCACCTGTCTCTTTGGTAGAAACAAGGATATTGCTGTAAACAACTGTCTGAATATTTCCTGCTACATCTTCTGCCACGAAGGATATTGTCTGTCTCTGATCTGACTCCTTGAGAGTAATGCTCTCCACGCCATTATCTGCGAGAAGTGCTGTCTCGTCATAAGTCTCGATCACATTGCCATCCTTGTAAACAGTAAGATTTGTTACACCCATGTTATCTGTAACGTCGATGTTAACGTTATGTGAAGACTCCTTGTAAACCTCGCCATCCTTAAGTCCGGCTGTAACAATACTTGGTGCTGTCTGGTCAACTGCAAAGTTGATCTCAGCATCCTTGCTCTTGTTGTCCTGAACATTGGTAGCTCTGTCCTTGGTATAAACAGTTACAGAATAAATTCCGTCTTTGCTGAAGTTATCCTTGGAGATCTTGTAGGTATAAGTCTTCCAGGTCTCATCAGAACCCTGCTTGGATACTGAGTAATCCCAGTTATTCTTAAGTTCCCTGATATCTCCGTCTCTGCTTACCGAAACGTTCTTGTAAGTAAGGTCATCAACATTTATCTCTGTAATAGTGATGTCCTGAGGTTCATTGGTGTAATACTGCTCGTTCAAAAGCTTAGCTGAATCTCCCAGAACAAATACTGAACCAAATCTGTTTACTGAGAATACAAGCTGTTCTTCTGTCTCGTTTCCGGCCATATCATATACAAGTGCCTTTAAGGTATAGAGGTCATCCATACTCTTAACATGTTCGAAATCGCCGTAAGAAACCACGAATCCGTCTGCTGTAGGAGAAATCTGGCTACCCACATTAACTACACCATTGTTGGATCCTGTCATTGTTATGGAACTTGCATCAATATCCATGTTTTTGTCCACATAAGATACTGAAGGTGCTACTGTTCCGTTATTGGCTGAGAAATTCTCAATTCCTGCAAACTTTACTTCAGGTGATGTTGTATCGATAACAAAAACATCTGCGGTAAATGTTGTTGCTGAGTTTCCGGCCAGGTCCTCACAGTTGATCGCATAAGCGTAGGTTCCGTCAGCTGTAAAGTTCATGTGTCCGATGTGCTCCTTCTCAGCTTCGGAGAATCCTCCGAGTGAAGGAAGCTCTGCAGCTTCATTGACAGCCTGCAATTCTGTCCTTACAAGCTTCTCATCAAAGGAAAGGTCGTCGATCTGAACTGTAGCCGTTCTCTCCTTGTTGAAGTAGATTCCGTTCTTGGCCTCGTTGTTGTCATAAGAAACCTGAATCTTAGGTGCGGTCTTATCAATGATGAACTCCTCAACTCTTCCCTTGCTGGAATCTGAAGCATTTCGAGCCATATCGGTACAGTCGAAATCGAATGAATAAATACCATCCTCATCGAAGGTAATCTTCAGTTCGTGAATGTTCTTGTCACCATCAACTGCTGTCCAAGATCCCTTAGCTGCAGATCCATACTTCTCATTAAGTGCAAGATTGATGCTGCTCTCTGAAAAAGTATAATCTGTAACCCTGATGGTAGCTGTTCTTGTAACATTATAGTATTTATCATTTCTGGCATCATTCTCATCAAAGCTTACATTTACATCCGGCTTATGAGTGTCAACCACAAACTTTACAGTTTGAACAGCGCCTGAATCATGTCCAACAAGATCCTTTACATATACCTTAATCTCATAAGTTCCATCTGCAAGAACAGGAACATCAAAGGAATGTGCGCTTTCGCCAAACTCCCCTGTCAGTTTATAAGGGTCGTCTTCGCTTCTAAACACTGATGAATCAGTATTATTGATACCATCTACTTCTCCTGTAATCACAAGATATGATGCGCTATCGTCAGGCCACCTCTCATCAACAGACACATCAACCCTTACTGCATCTGAGAAGTAAAGTCCATTACATTCAGAGTAGTCCTTTCCGTTAAGCTTCATCGTAACCTCGGGAGCTTTAGTATCTACTCTCATCAGGACGCTCTCAGCCTTGCTGGTATTTCTTGCCGCATCTTGAATGGAGGCTTCTATTTTGTACTCATTTTCACAGCTGTTCTCATAACCGGCGGAAAAAGAATATGCCCTTATGTCTCTTCCATCCGCACTTCTATTTTCATAGGGTAAAAGATGAGACTGGTCTACTTTTTCGGATGTGAGATCTGTAACAGTTGGCTTGTTAGGTACAAGGGTTTCATCATCATCATCATCAACGCTATCCTGAGCATCTTGCATAGAAACTCCGAGATCAAAATCGTTGGCAACGATTTTACCGGCTACCGGTGTATTAAAATACAAGACCTCTCCAACCTCAGGCTCATTTACAGCTAATACTTCTTCGTTATATTCAAAGTCCAGTTTTGGTGCCCCTCTGTCAATAACAATCACTTTAAAATCAGCATCGAGCTTCAGACTGCCTTCATGATTGCCTGCAGCATCATAGAGATCTATACTTGAAATTTCAAATACCAACTCAGAATTCTCGCCCTGCTTTATATCTACCATTGAGGAGGCCTCATAATGGTCACCTTGGGGCACTACATCTACTGGAATGTCCTTATCGGAATTCGCAAGTCTATAGGTGAGTGTTTTTACACCACTTACCTGCTCATCAGCAATTTTAAGCTCCTCAGTGTCATCCGCAGTTTTGGGAATTGTGAAAGTTACCTTAACCGGAACCTGGCTGAACAATAACCGCTTTACAATTTCGTTTACTTTTCTTTGAATCCATTGCCAGAAGTTTTCAGAATCCCGAGTCTGAGGTACAGCAGTTGCCTTAATTGTCAGTGGTTCTTCTGTACAAGAAGCTCCGGGAGCTTTTTTATCAATCCGTACAACAAACTTGTTGGTCCTGGGGTTTGAGCCAGTGTTAATAACGTCGCAAAACTCTCCATCAATATACTTGACTTTTAAATAATAGTCATTTTTACCCTCTACATCCGGAAAGTTAACTTTCTCATTGATATAAAAGAGGCCAAACCAGTGGTTTGTAACATCAATTGTTTCAAGTACCGTCTCTTTATCAGCGGCGTAAAGATAAATTTGGTCAATAGGACGATATGAGTAATCTGATACGTTTACGCTGACCGCAGTGGTATACCACCTATCGTTATTATGGCCTTGGTCTATGCCTATTGAACTATCCTCAGAGTAATAACAGATTGCTATGCCCGGGTCCGGAGTAAATGATTTGGATTTGCCGGCATTGTCAAGCGCCACTATTTCCAATATCTCATAGAATCCACGCTGATTGCGTCCCAACACATCGTCCGGCTCCAGCACATATTCATCAGAGTTCTGTATATGTTTGAAATCACAATTCTTTATCTGTACCGGCTCTTCGGAAATTTTACAAACAGCATATACTTTATCAATACCTGATTCAGTATTGTTTCCCTCAGCATCAAGTTTCTCATCTTTAGCTGTTACTTTAACCGCTAAAGCACCCTTATTCTTGCTGTAGTAAGCATTATTCTTATACAGACCGGAATCAGGCCACTGAGGAGTTCCAAGTACAGGCAACTCAGTATCGGTAGCATGTAAAGTAGCTCTAATTTCACTATGGAGAGAGGTTGAGAGGATGGAGAATGTAAATGCATCGGAATCTACCACTTCACCATTTAATTCGACCTTTTCAATCTCATATCCATCTTTATTAAGCTCAAAAGTTACTGTAGCAGAATCATCTGCGCCATCTGTGCTCTCCTGAGTTTCATCCTGAGAATCGATCTGCTCATCAGCGTCGTCCTCTGTCTCAGAAGCTTCATCTGCATCATCCTCTGACTCAGAAGCTTCATCTGCATCATCCTCTGACTCAGATTCTGTTTCTGCTTCAGCATCATCAGAAGACTCGTCACCAGTTACTGTCTCATCTTCATCGTCTGAATCAGTATCCTCTACATCAACTGAATCAGCGTCATCTTCAGCATCTGAATCAGTATCCTCTGAACTATCAACAGTCTCTTCCTGAGCTAAGTAAACAGGAATCTCGTTACTTCCAACAGTGAGGTCTGCAGACTCATTGTCTGTCTCAATGTGAGCTGAAAGAATATCCGCATCCTGAACGCCGACTACTGTGAGGTCGATTGAAAGAGTCTCGCATAAGAGCTCTGTCTCAGACTGCTTGGAACCGCCCTTCTTGGAACCGCCCTTTTTGTTCTTCTTCTGGCCGTTCTCATCGAGCTCGTCTTCATCTTCTTCGAGCTCCTCGTCCTCAAGCTCTTCAGTTTCCTCTTCGGTTTCCTCTTCAGGAGCCTCTTCTTCGGTCTCTTCCTCAGTTTCTTCCTCGTCGAGTTCTTCGTCAGACTCTTCAGTCTCTTCCTCGAGAGTATCTCCTGTAGTAGAGATCTCCTCGTCAGTTACGGGAACAACTTCTTCTGTTCCTTCCTCTGACTGCTCCTCAGAAGCTGCCTCTTCAACAGTTTCTTCGATTACTTCCTCAACTACTTCTTCAGTTGTTTCTTCTTGTGAATTATCCTGAGTGGTCTCAGTTACCTGAGCCTCGATGCCTGCAGTTTCATCGTCCGCAGACGCATAGACAGCAGCAAAATTACTGCTGAGAACCACAGGGACAAGAAGTACCGGTATAAGCCTCTTCAAAATGCGAGACTTAACATTCGTTGGTTTCATAACGTTCCTCCTAACCAATTCATGTACTACTTACCATCCGGAGCCCCTCTTCCCCTTGTGATAAATAATTATTAAATTTTTCTGAACAATCGTAATTATATTTCAGTAAATCCTGCTTGGCAACAATTATTTAAACGTACATATTGATTCGGAATTTGGCAGATTGTTTGATAAGCGCCGCATCCTCTCGACCCGCTTCCTGCATGAGTTTGGTTGTTTTTGCACAGTACCTCAGCTTAATTGAATTGATAGCGTCTCGGATTGTTCATAGAATTGTGGTTGTAATAAATTTTCATAAACTATTTATTGGGGGTATTTCTATGAAAAACAATCTTTTTAAAAAGGTTCTTGCCGGTATTATGGCAGGCGCTCTTAGTATCTCAGCCTTTTCAATTTCTTCGCCTCTTACTTCTTATGCGGAAGAGAGTGCACCTGTAGCCACCAAGACCTTCACTCTTACAGGACTTGTATGCAACACTTCCCTTGGATCAAAGGAAGCCACTCTTGGATCTGAATCCAATTTTTCTTTCGAACTTTCTTCAGATTCCGTAGTAAGCATCAATGATCTTGCTCCAAAATATGAGGGCTACCATGTTCAGAGAGCCGATTATCAAAAGGGTTATTCCAATTATGTGGGACTTGATTATTTCTATCTGAATCCCTACACTGTGGCTGCAACAGGCGAGACAGCTTATTCCGTTTATTTCCATTACACCGGTGCAGGCGGAAGTTCTGATCTTAAGCAGTCCGCTGCTAATGCCAAGGGAACCTATCTCTATGTCCATTATGCGCTTAACAATTATGTGGTAACCTATAGCGCCGATGAAGACGTTGCAAATGTTCCTGTTGATGAAAAGGTTTATAACATCAACAATGCAAAAGAAATCGTTGTTTCAGCGGAAGCTCCTGTCAAAGAGGGCTATTCATTTGACGGATGGATACTTGAGGAGACAGGCGCTCTTTATCAACCGGGAGATTCCCTGCCACTGAGCGAATTATCAAACGAGGCTGTAAACTTCACAGCAAGCTTCACTGAACTTCCTAAGGCTTCTCTTGAACTTAGCACAGAGGAAGTTGCCGCTTGGGAAGATAAGGTACAGCTCAACGTAACTATCACAAATCCTTCTGGCCTTCCTATGAACAACTGGAAAGTTTCCTTTAGTTTTGACGGAACAATCGATCAGATCTGGAACGCTGAGATCGTATCAGAAGAGCCTTCTACATACGTCATCGGGCATCCTTCCTGGAAGACCGATCTTGCAGCCGGTGAGAGTTATACCTTTGGACTTATCGTCACAAGAAATTCAGAGGAAGCTGCCCTGATCAATTCTCCTTCCCTGGTTTCTAAGGAGGCTGCCGCAGACGAAGAGGCATTTGAAGTTTCTTTTAACAAGAATGAGTGGAGCTATGGATTCAACGGCGAAGTGGTAATTGCCAACACTTCCGAAGGTGCACTTGAAGGATGGGCTCTTGAGTTTGACTTTGCAGATGAGATCACAGGCATCTGGAATGCCAATATAGTAAGTCACGAAGGCAATCACTACGTTATAGAAAATGCAGGTTACAACGACAAGATTGCAACAGGTTCAAGCGTTTCATTTGGTTTCTCGGCTGTACCTGCTGATTCAGCTGAGTATTCAACAGCAGTCCTCGAGAACGAGGCCCTTACTGTTGTGAGATGACATTTTTTCTCAAAAGAATATGAATCGAGTAGGCTGACTCCTACTCGATTTCGCACACGAACATTCTGCACTCAGTGCTCCATGTTCTTACGACCGGCAAATGAATTTGTATGCAAGCATCCATTCGCTTGCCGGTCTTGTGCAACAAAAAACCGCCGTAGTTTAAATACTACGGCGGTTCTGCTTCAATCTCTGTATTTATGCACTTTCGCGCTCGTTAAGTGAATCAAGTTCTGTCTGCAGCTCGTACAACCTTACATGGCTGTCAAACAGCGCAGTCTCGATCTGGCTAAGCAAGGTCTTTATGGATCCGCTATATCCCTCAGCCTTAGCTTCCTCAGCCTTTGAAAAAGCCACCTTGCAGTCCTCAAGATTGCCTTTTATGGTGTTGTAGTTAACGATTTCTTTCTGTAACTTAGCCCTCATTTCTGCTGTACTCATTTGTCTATACCTCCCAACTTCCCCGTTTTTACTTACCTCAGGCAACCTTCCTCCTGATGATAAATAATAGCATTTCAATTTATTTTCATGGTAATTATATTTCTGTTCGCCCTATATGACAAGAATTTTATTTTCGTTACAATTCACGGTTTGGGGGATTCGCGCTGAGATGCGAAATATACCTTAAACAAGAGAAATTTCTCAATTAGGGCATACTTCACCGGGTTGCAGAACTGTGCTGAAACGCGGAATATGCCTTATACAAGAAAAAATGGTCAATTAAGGCATATCCTGCTCTTGTTTAAAGCGGGCAATCGACAGAAAACGAATAATAGTATGCCCTCAGAAGGAGAATCTTCAAACCGAAGGCATATTTCCCAAAAAAGTGGATGGTAACCCTGTTCCTGCGTTAGGCTAAAACAAGCGTTTAAAAATTCATTTAAAGGTCTCCCTGTTCCGTTACCCTTCAAAGGTATGTTGATTTTGTGCGCTGACTGTCGCACTGCCATTTCTTGCCCTTATTCCAATAAAAAGATAAAAAACTAGATATTTATATGCCCTTTACGCCACGTTTTTTTGAGACGCTCCAACAATACGAGTTTGGACGTTTCAAATTATATGCGTTTCAACTATGATTTACGCTGACAACGCATATAAAACATTCATCAACATTTCTTATTATTGGAGCGGACGGTTACAATCCTCAATCCTCAATCCTCAAATCAGGCATAAAAAAAGGCGCTACCACCCGGATGATCTGATCATCCAAAGCGACAGCGCCTTCTCTTTTTGCAAATCTTTACATATTTTACTTATTCTTACTTCTTATCAAAATCCTGCGGAACATGGGAGAAGAGGCCTTCTTCTCTCTCTTCCTTAGGGGCTTCCTCAGTGCTCTGGGACTCAGGCTCCGGCTCTTTTGCCTCAGGTGAAGGTGCAGTGATAACGGGCTGAACCTGCTCCTCAGGAGTGCGCCAGTCTATACCCTGTGAGGGAGCGCCGAGCCTTACGCCGTCCTGATTGTCGGCGGGCTGCTCAGGAGTCTTGTTATCTTCCTTGGTCCTGATCGGAACATTCTCTCCTACCAATGCTGACTCAGCTCTTGTGGCGTAAATTCTGTTCTTCTTGGCCTGCTCCTGCTCCTCTTCTGTGGGTTCAGCAATATTCTCAACCTCACGGTAGATCTTCATGAATTCTTTACCGGTGATGGTCTCTTTCTCAATAAGGAACTGGGCAATCTTGTCCATGGCATCAAGGTGATCCCTGATGATCTGCTTGGCCTTGTCGTAACACTCGGCAAGGAGCTTCTTGACCTCGCTGTCAACCTCTGCAGCTGTCTGATCGCTACAGTTGAGGACTCTGTTTCCGTCAAGGTATCTGTTCTGAACGGACTCAAGCTGCATAAGCCCAAACTTGTCGCTCATACCGAACATTGTGATCATGCTACGGGCCATGTTGGTGGCCTTCTCAATATCGTTCTCCGCTCCGGTGGTCACGGTGTTGAAGATAACCTCTTCAGCAGCTCGTCCTCCAAGGGAAACAATGATATCGTCGATCAGTTCGTCCTTGGTCTGAAGGTATTTCTCATCCTCTGGTACCTGCATAACATATCCGAGAGCTCCCATAGTTCTGGGAACGATGGTGATCTTCTGCACAGGCTCTGTGTTCTTCTGAACCGCACTGATAAGCGCATGTCCAACCTCATGATAGGATACGATCTTGCGCTCTTCCTTGCTGAGGATCCTGTCTTTCTTTTCTTTACCGACAAGAACCTGCTCTACAGCTTCCATGAGGTCCTGCTGGCATACGTACTCTCTGTGTGCCTTGACTGCATTGATGGCAGCCTCATTGATCATGTTGGCAAGATCTGAACCAACTGCTCCGCTGGTGGCAAGGGCAATTCCCTTAAGATCCACGGTCTCATCCATCTTGACATCCTTGGAGTGAACCTTGAGGATCTCCTCACGTCCCTTAAGATCGGGCTTATCAACGATGATACGTCTGTCGAAACGTCCGGGTCTTAAGAGAGCCTTATCAAGGATCTCAGGTCTGTTGGTTGCACCAAGGATGAGGACACCCTTGGAGGAATCAAATCCGTCCATCTCGGAAAGGAGCTGGTTAAGTGTCTGCTCTCTCTCCTCGTTGCCGCCGCCGTACTTGCTGTCACGGCTACGTCCGATGGCATCGATCTCGTCTATGAAAATGATACAAGGTGCATTCTTGCTTGCTTCGCTAAAAAGATCTCTCACACGGCTGGCTCCGACACCTACGTAGAGCTCGATGAAATCTGAACCTGCCAGTGAATAGAAAGGAACATGTGCCTCGCCGGCAACTGCCTTGGCCAGAAGTGTCTTACCTGTTCCGGGAGGTCCCACAAGAAGGGCTCCCTTGGGAAGCTTGGCTCCGATCTTGGCATACTTGGAGGGATTGTGAAGGAAGTCTACTACCTCCACCAGAGACTCCTTGGCCTCGTCCTCGCCGGCAACATCCTTGAAGGTAACACCGGTTTCCTTCTGAACGTATACCTTGGCATTGCTCTTGCCCACGCTTAAGGGGCCGCCGCCTCTGCCCATTCTCCTGAAGATAAGGGACAGCAGGAACCACATGAGAAGAATAGGTGCTATATAATAAAGAACAAATGTAAGTATGGCACCTGAGCTGTCGGGAACCTCGCTTGAAACCTCAACGCCTGCATCCAGCATCCTCTGGGTCAGGTCGCTGTCTTCCTCAGCCTTGCCCGTGTAATATGTCACTGTAGTGTAACCTGTAAGTGAATAGCCAAATCCCAGCTGATCCTCTTCCTTGGTCTCCTTGGGATAGATATTTACTCTGTCGTCCTCGATGACGATCCTCTCAATCTCACCGTTGGCTACCTTCTGGAGGAACTCCGAATAGGTAACTTCTGTATTGGTGTTCTCAGAAAAAGCTCTGAGGAAATATGTCATGAACACCATGGTGACGAGAGCCGCAACCAACAGCAGGATTATGTTCTGTCTTCTGGGAGAGCCGTTGTTATTGCCATTTCCCAGAGGATTGTTGTTTCTCTGATTCTGATTATTATCCATATTTTTTCCTACTTCCTAATATGCTTGCTCATGCTATAATATCATAGTATGATGTAGTTTGTTGTTTCTAATTAATAAATCTCAATTAATTATAATCTAGAATTATATCGCGTACAATTTGATATTTCAATCTAATATTATTTTTTCGTCAAAATCAGGAGGATATTCGGGATGGCAGTAAAGTACATTTTTGTAACGGGTGGCGTAGTTTCAGGCTTAGGAAAGGGTATCACCGCCGCTTCATTGGGAAGGCTTTTGAAGGCTCGTGGCTACAAGGTTACGATGCAAAAGTTTGATCCCTATATCAATATCGACCCCGGTACAATGAACCCCGTTCAGCACGGTGAAGTTTTCGTCACCGAGGACGGTACTGAAACCGACCTTGATTTAGGCCATTACGAGAGATTTATTGACGAAAATCTTGATAAGAATTCTAACGTTACAACCGGTAAGATTTACTGGTCAGTTCTTCAAAAGGAGCGTCGCGGCGACTACGGCGGACGCACCGTTCAGGTCATCCCTCATATTACCAACGAGATCAAGAGCAAGTTCTACAGGAACTTTACAGACGACGAGACCCGCATCGCCATTATCGAGGTAGGTGGCACCGTGGGAGATATCGAGAGCCAGCCTTTCCTTGAGGCCATCAGACAGTTCCAGCACGAGGTTGGACATGAGAACGCAATGCTGATCCTGGTTTCTCTCATCCCTTACCTTCGCTGCTCACAGGAGATCAAGACCAAGCCTACACAGTCAGCAGTTAAGACCATGCAGGGAATGGGACTTCAGCCCGATGTTATCGTATGCAGGAGTGAGCTGGAGCTTGATCAGGAGACCAAGGATAAGATAGCTCTTTTCTGTAACGTTCCCGCAACTCACGTTCTTAACAACCTGGATCTTGAGTATCTCTATGAGGCACCTCTTGCCATGGAAAAAGAGCATTTGGCTCAGGTAGCATGTGAGTGTCTTGAACTTGATTGCCCCGAGCCCGATCTTACAGATTGGAAGGCAATGGTAGATACTCTCTACTCCTTAAAGCATGAAGTAAGAGTTGCCCTTGTAGGAAAGTATACACAGCTTCACGATGCATATATCAGTGTTGTTGAGGCTCTTAAGCACGGCGGTATCTCCAATCAGACCGCAGTTGATATCAAATGGGTAGATTCCGAGGAGGTCACAGAGGATAATGTAGCTGATATCCTCTCAGACGTAGACGGCCTCATTGTTCCCGGCGGTTTCGGTGACAGAGGTATCGAGGGCATGATCACTTCCATCAAGTATGCCCGTGAGAATAACCTTCCGTTCCTGGGTCTGTGCCTCGGAATGCAGCTGGCAATCGTTGAATTCGCCAGAAATGTGGTTGGTTTCTCAGATGCTCACTCCATCGAATTTGATCCCAACACTCAGCATCCTATGATAGCTCTTTTGCCTGATCAGAACGGTGTTGAGGATATCGGCGGAACCCTTCGTCTGGGCTCTTACCCTTGTGTACTGGACAAGGAGTCCAAGGCATACGAGCTCTTTGGTTCAGTTGATATCACAGAGCGTCACCGCCACAGATATGAGGTTAACAATGATTACAGAGCAGTTCTGGTGCAGAACGGTATGAAGCTCTGCGGAATGTCTCCCGACGGCCGTATCGTTGAGATGATCGAGCTTCCCGGCAATGACTTCCACATGGCAACACAGGCTCATCCCGAGCTTAAGTCCCGTCCCAACAGACCTCACCCTCTGTTCTCAGGATTCATCAAGGCTTCACTTGCTCACGAGAATAAGAAATAATATGAAAATATTAAAGGCTTTCCCCATTTTGATATGAGGAAAGCCTTTTTTCAGCATTCTGTTCCGTATATTTCTATCTGGGTCAGAGCAGGGAAGGGGCTTGGGTCATCTGCCTTTATGAGCTTTCCGAGCTTGATCCACTCTATTCCGGTTCTCTTTATTTCAAATTCATGGGGCTTTTGAACGAGTTTTTCCATGGTGACGGTTTCGCTGCTGCCGTCGGAGAAGGTGAAGGTAGCCTCTGTCCACCAGTTGTCATGAGGGAAGTCCGCTCTTGTGTACAAGCATATCTTGTCGATATCCACCTTTCTTCCAAAGTCCAGTGTAAACTCCGCATCATCCTGTCTGTTGATGCCCCAGGACTCATATGGCCACTCGCCGTGTGACAGGGTAGCTATGCAGCCGTCGATTGCATTTCTTGCGGCAAAGACCGCTTCGCCTCTGGTCTCCACATTGGCGCTGGCATGGGGATATACACCTGATACCTCGTGCTGATCGAAGGGGTTCAGGGCCAGATTTCTGTAGCTCTTAACCTCGTAGTCCCTTGCTCTTCTGATGGTTACAATGTGCCTGTTTCCAAGGAACGACAAGGGATTGTAGCTGGTCTTCTTCTCATAAAAGGGCACGGTATAAAGAACTGTCTCCTCCTTTATCAGTACCAGGGACGGGTCGATGGTGGCATCCACTTTGACCACATAGAACTCCTCAGGCGTAATGCCCGAAAACTCTATGATATCGCCCTTTCTGTACTCGCCGTCCCAGGCAAGGACAACCTCATCATCTCCAACTGCCTCCGCCTTGGGCACGTGGTCCCAGTCATTATAAATGCTGATCTTCATACTCTGCTCCTCCCGGGTTCTCAAACAGAGAACCTTCCTTCTATTCCGTAAAAATCTATTACTCTTTCCACGCCGCTCTTAAGGCTGATCTTAACAGGCCCATATCCGCCGCAGCCCTGAGGGTCCGTGTACTCGATCCTCCTGATGGGGAATATCTCATCCTCAGTAAAGTCCTCCAGGGATTCCTTGGTTATGACCTGGGATATGAGGAAATAGGGCTCATAGCCATATTGCCTGGTCCTGCGGGTCATGGCGCAGAGCACGATGGAGGCTTCACTGTCAGGGTTGGTGCCCTTACTGTCTATCCTCTCAATGCTGCTCCAGCCATCAAAAACAGTATAGGCCAGCTGTTTTTCTTTTCCCGTATGATCATGTCCCTTTAGGATCACTGCCTTGTGGCCGTCTTTCTCTTTGGTGATGACCTCGGTCCCGTTATCGGGGAAACCGAAGGCTCCAAGTGTTATCTCAAGGGGGCGCCTGTACATGCGGATCTTGTCGGCGCGGATGATTCCATAGGGCACTGCAAAGTCTGCCAGATCGATGGCTGTTCTCCAATGGCACTCTGTCTCCATCTCATAGTCAAAAAACTGCCTTCTGTAGAGCACCTGATCCCTTTGGCCGGCCCAGTAGGTCACATTTCCCCTGAGAACCTGACCGTCGTCGGTGTACTTAATTACATATTGCTGGGATTCCACATCCTCAGAAACAGTGGCTTCCCACGGGAATTTGGTGTTGTAAACGAGCTTGGAATAGTTGTTCATTCCGTGGAGGTCCTTTTTATCCTTGACCACCTTGCCGGTTCTGAGTTCTGTAATTCCGTTGGCTTCGTGGTTTGCCATGCAAAGGCCCGGTCCGTCCAGAACCCACTCTCTTGTCTCGCCCTTTTTAAGCTCGCTCCATAGACCATCATTTTCTCTGGCAGTCCAGAAGGGGTGATCCTCCGGAAGATGCAGGCACAAAAGAGCTTTAGCCAGCCAGAATGGTGATTCGGCGCAGGAGTAGCTCTGAAGCAGCGGCGAGAAAGGCCCGTAGAATCCAAGGGTTGGCACGCCCTCCCACAAAAAGTCATCTCTTGAGAGGAACTGCATAAGCGAGCCCGAGCAGATTCTTCTGGCGAATCCCGGGTCTATGGCAGAATTCCTCATAAGAAGATTTCCGTCAAAAGAGCCGGTGGCTGCGTTTCTGTATATGCCGCTTCGCCCCCACATGTTGGTAAAGCCGTCCCTGTCAAAGAAATAGGGATAGGTCTTCATAAGTTCGTTGGAGTTTTCTTCAAATCTCGCTGCTATATAGGGCTCTTTTTCATAGCCATACCACTGGTTCCAGATGGCGGTGTACATGTTAAAGGCCCAGCAGGAGTAGTAATCAAAGGAATGTCCGTCCCGGTACCAGCCATCTCCCACGTAGTAGTGGAGGATATTCTGGGCGTGGTCCCGCATGATGTCTTCATCTATGTCATAGCCGTTCATGTACAGAAAGGCCATATCCAGCATATTAAAGAGTCGCCAGTTCTGAGGAACGGTGTTGGAATGAGCAAAGTCTGAAAGGAAGGCTGCTATCCTGTCCTTTTCATCCTTGCTGTAGCTGTTCCAGATTTCCTCCTCGGACAGGAAAAGACATATGACAAGTGCCGCAGTTTCAACGGTCTGCTGGTAGGCAGCAAAGTTGTTCCCGCTGTCGTCAGTGGCTTTCATATCCGTATAGTTAAGGACATAGTTCTTTTCCCCGGGAGTAACTGCATAGAGTACCTGCTTTTTGTAGTACTCTCTGACATTTATTCCGTTAAGCTCAAGGTCAGGCTCAATGTGGATAAGGGGCGCAGCTATGAAAAAAGATCTTGCCAGTCCCTCAAAGATCTCGGCCTTATATCGCCACTGGGGGTGTCCCGGCTGGGGATATGTGATCTTGGTCTCATACCTTGGCATGATCACAGGATCTTCTATGCTCTTGATGTTCTTAAAAACGCCCTCCAGAAGGTACTTGGCAGCCTCGATCCAGCTGTCTCTGGTAAGGCCTGTATATGGGCTTAATTCATAATCCGTATGTGTGGGTTTAAATACCATTGCCTCGTTCTCCCGTCAGAATATCCTGAGCGCATTTCCTTCAAGCTTCATTAGCGCTTCAATAAAGTAGTAATCGCCGTAGATGATGGACATGTTGTGCCCGTCACCGTGATAGTCAACGGCGCAGTTATTTAGGATGTTATCTGTATCGGTGCCCCAGCTGCAGCGCTTCTCATCAAGGGTCACAAGGAGCTTTAATGCTGCATCAAGATACTTATCTGCCTTAGGATCATCCCCAAGAGCTGTGGCCAGTTCTATAAGGCCGGAAGCTGTGATGGCTGCTGCCGTGGAGTCCTCAAGGTCCACGTCAGCGGGCTGGCGATAGTCAATGGGAACAAGGTAGCTCTCAGGCATGGCTGACAGCACGTAGTCCGCGATTTTTTCAGAGGTCTCAAGGTACTTGCGGTCTCCTGTGTAATGATAGGACAGCGCAAAGCCATAGATTCCCCAGCTCTGGCCCCTTGTCCAGGAGGAGCCCTCTGCGTAGCCCTGTCCTCCCAGGGTTCCCGTCATCTGACCGCTGAAGGGGTCAAATACCACGATGTGGTTAACGGATCCGTCCTCCCTTACGAAGGTCTTCATGGCTGTATCTGCGTGGGCCACCGCGATCATCTTAAATCTCGGGTCTGTGGTCTCTTCAGATGCCCAGTACAAAAGCGGCAGATTCATCATGCAGTCGATGATGGCATAGCCCCTTCTGTCCACGTTGTCCCAGTTGTTCCAGGCCCTGATAAAGTTTCCCGCAAGGTTAAAGCGGCCTGCCATATTATTTACAGCCAGCATGGCCCTGTTCAGGGACTCGCTGTTCTTTTCTCTTTTGTATCTGATAACCGAGGTGGGGAGCCACTTAAAGCCGTTGTCATGGTCAAGGCCCTCTGTGGTCATGAGGTTCTTATCGAGCTTATCCTCAAGGCCGATGGCTTCCTGTCTGAACATCTCGTTGCCTGTAAGGGCATAGAGCTGCCACATAATGCCGCCCCAAAAGCCGTTGGTCCACCAGCAGGGATCGGCGGTCGTCTTGTCGTCGAACCTTCCATTCACTGTGGTATATGGAATTATGTCCCTGTTCCTCTCGGTAACGGGGATCATCTTATCCTGAATCTTCTTAAGGGTCTCCTGAACCCACTTCTTCTCATTTATGTTTAAATCTCTCATACTTTTCTCCGTTTATCACTGTATTTTAAGGGCCAGTGCCTTCTCTTTTCCCATCTCGATGAGAACCCTGTAGACTTCATGCTTCCAGGAGATCTTTAATCTCTCATCTTCAATGGGGTAAGCCTCAGCCGATACGCTCTCAGCCCCTGTCAAAAGAGCTGTCGCAAGATCCCCGATCTTCAGGCTAAAGCTTCCGGGCTCTGTCCCCTTCATGATCTCAGGCTTTTCATAGGTCATAAGGCTCACACGGCACTTAAGGTCGCCCTCGTAGTTGTCCTCTACCAGAATCTCTTTTCCTTTGATCAGGGATATCTCCCGCCTGTAGGCCTTTACCCTGTCATCATTATAGGCAGTGGCTATGTCCATTGATAGTGAACTAATTTCATTTTTGTTGACTATTTTGTCCAGGGAGCAGTTCACATCCGTGGCTCTATAGTCCGCGCCGTCCCTTTGCATGACGATGCCTGTATCGTAGAGGTCCCGAGCAGGCTCTTTTCCCGGGGCTTCCGGGTGGTCAGCTGTCACAAAGGTCGGCAGGTTATGGAACTGGGACTGCATGGTCCAGATCTCGTATCTCCTGTCGGAGAAGGTCTCTCTTGTGTAGGTGCCAACACCCAGGTCTATGATCAGGGGCTTTCCGTTTTTGTAAACGGTAAAGGAGCCCACGTCGTTGTGGTTGTGGCTGTCTGCGTTGTTGCCGGCTTTGGCCGCAAGAAGGTAGGTGTCGTCCCTTGCCACCATAAGTCCCGTGCTCTCAAAGTAGGAGTCCTCGCACAGGGCCTCGGCCTTAGGACATTCCTCCATCTCCTTGTAGCTAAAGGCCTGGATCACATGGTAAAAGAGATTGATCTCATCCCTAAGGAGCTTGTCGGCGTCTGTGCCTCTCCTGAAGTCCTCTGCGGCAAAGGCTGCAAGAACGGGGTCCTTACAGTATTTCCCAAAGAGGTATTCTCTTGAGGTGCGCCTTGGGCAGACGGCAGCGCAGTCCGCAAAGTTGATGTAGGTGTTGTCAGTGACATTCATCCTTACGATGTATGCCGCAATATTCTTTATAAGATCCCGGGAGAAAACTTCGTTAAAACCGCTTCCCGCAAGGACATTGTCCATGATGTACAGGGCTCCGAAGAGGCACAGTCCCGCATGGGAGTAGTACTGGGCTCCCTCGTTGCAGCAGCCGTCGTCTCCGTATTCATCCAAAAAGAAATCCAGTGAAACCGCGGCGCTCTCAAGGAATCCCCTAAGCTCCTCTGTAGTAAAGTACCCTTCCGGGCGGGTAAGTGCGCAGATCAGGACGTTCTGAACGCACCAGGGCGTCCAGTTGCACATGGGCTGCTCTCCGTCTCCCATCCACCAGAAGTGCTCGGTCCTGTAGGGAGTAAATATCCTCTCATCAAGTCTTCTGTTTATGAGCTCGCTTATCCCGGGGCTCCTTTTTATGAGCAGGGGCCGCAGCAGGTATTCCGCAAAGGCTACCAGTGCTCCTGTCTCAGCGTCAAAAAGGTCTATTATGGGGTGCTCTGTGTCAGGAAACTCCTGCTGTTTCTCATCCCTTACGTGGGTGTTGTGGGCAGGAAGGCACCAGGCGCTCTCCTCAAGGATGAGGTAAAGTCCGTCAAGGATGTCCTCAAGAAATCTCCCCTCTGCTTCCACGCACTCGGCCATGATGAGGCTACAGAGCTTTCTCCTTCTTGAAAAATAGAGCTCCTCAAATCTTGAGCGGTTTCCGTTTCGGGAAAACTCCAGATAGTCGGACAAAAGGATCTGAGACCAGGGCTTTTGCCTGTACTCCTGCGCCTCCCGTATTATCTTTTGCCTAAAATCCTGTGGTATGGCCTTGTAGGCAGTCCTGTCGCTTATGTCAGGATACAAAGAAAACGCGCACAGAGAGCGCGTTTTCTGAAAGTGTTCCAAAATCAAATGTCGTTTGTTAGTATCTTTGGTCATCCTATTATCCCTTTACTGATCCGGCAGTGATACCGGCAACGAAGTATTTCTGAAGAGAAATGAATACGATAAATACCGGTATTAATGATAACACAGATGCTGCCATGATAAGTCCGTATTCTGCAGAGTACTGGGAGATGAACATCTTAAGTCCTATCTGCAGGGTCTTCTTGGACTCGGTGGTCAGGTAGATGAGCGGTCCAAGGAAGTCGTTCCAGGTGTTTACAAAGGTGAAGATGATCAGTGTGGACAACGCGGGCTTGGACAGCGGGAGCATGATCTTGGCGTAGATCTCGTACTCGCTCATGCCATCAATTCTTGCGGCCTCGCAGAGGGAATCGGGGATTCCTTCGTAGAACTGCCTCATCAGGAATACTCCGAAGGCGGAGAAGGCCTGAAGGATGATGATCGCCAGATGTGTGTCTGCAAGTCCGAGTCTTCTCATGAACATGAACTGAGGGACCATGTAGACCTGCCAGGGAACGGCGATGGTTGCAACGTAAGCCAGAAAGAGAAGGTTTCTTCCCTTGAACTCAAGCTTGGCAAAGGCGTAGGCCGCAAAGCTTGAAGTAAGGAGCTGCAGAAGTGTAACTATGAGTGTCAGCTTGGCTGTGTTGAGAGTGAACTTGGCCAGAGGTATCTTGGTCCAGATGTCTATGTAGTTCTGCCATCTGGGCGCCTTGGGTATCCACTCAAAGGGTATTACAAATACGTCTTTATTAAACTTAAGTGATGCGGAGATCATCCATGCGAAGGGCACAAGCATCAGCAGTGCCAGGAAGATGAGCAGCGCGTAGACAATCACTTGTCCGATTATTCTGTTATTCTTTTTGCTATGCACTTTTCAATCCCCCCATCAATCGTTGGCGTAATTCTTCTCACCCCTGAACTGGATGAGTGTAACCGCAAGCACTATTGCAAAGAGCACCAGTGCGGATGCAGAGGCTCTTCCCAGCTTCCAGTTTCTGAAGGCTTCCTCGTAGATGTAGTAAACAAGAACGATGGCGCTCTTATTGACAACACCGTTGGAGCCGCCTGCCAGCATGTATACGATGTCATATACCTTGAAGCAGTTGATAGTGAGCATGATGGTTACAAAGAAGGTTGTGGGCTTGAGCTGCGGAACAGTGATGTGTCTGAACTTCTGCCAGGCGTTGGCTCCGTCAAGTGAAGCCGCCTCGTAGAGGTCCTCGCTGATGCCCTGCAGGCCCGCCAGATAAATTACCATATAATAACCCATGTTCTTCCAGACGGAGAACATGATAATAGTCAACATTACAGTACTCGATGAGGCTGCCCATTTAAGGGGCTGTCCATGGAATACGTTCATAATAAGCTGATTCACGATACCGCCCTTGGCCGGTGTAAAGAGCATGTTCCATACAGCGGCAACGGCTACCAGTGAAGCAACGTAAGGGAAGAACGCAACAGTCCTGAAGAAGTTGGTTCCCTTGATCTTCTGATTCAGAAGAATTGCCAGTGCCAGGGCCATAACCAGGGTCACGGGCACGGTGAAGATACTGTAGATAATTGTGTTTTTAAGAGCGGATGTAAATCTGTCATCCAAGAATATCTGCCTGAAGTTCTCGATTCCCACGAACTTCATGGCGTTACTTCCGTCCCACTCAGCAAAAGACATGAGAAGGGCCAGAACTATCGGCCCCAGGGTGAAGATTGCAAACCCCAGGAAGTTAGGCGCGATGAATGAATAGGCAACAAGATTCCTCTTACGGGCGCGCCTCTTCATATTCTTTTCCATAGCGGTTAATTCTGCTGCCATGCGTAATTCCTCATTTCCTTAGATAGCTTTTTTCCTAAAAAGAGCACTTGAACTCAAGCTGCCTTGATATTCAAGTGCTCCGTTTCAATATCTTACTTAATAATTACTGAGCAAGGATTGCCTGAACACCTTCGTTCATAGCTGCAATACCGTCGTCTACGCTAACCTCTTCGTTCATGATAAGGTCGTGCTGCTCGTTGAGAACTGTCTCGATCTCAGATGACTTGTCGTTTGCAGGCATCTCAAGGTATGTGTGGCTTGTGATAAGAGCTTCCTTGGAAGCATCATCTGTAGGGAAGCCATCCATTGATGCGATGATGTCAACGATCTTGTCGTTGGTCATTGCAGGGATGTTACCTGTAGAAGCCATAACCTCTGCGCCTTCAGCGCCGCTTACGAACTTAACGAAATCCCAAGCTGCATCCTTGTTAGGAGCTGATGTGGGAACTGCAAGTGCTGTGATTGTTGAAAGAGTTGAGCCTGCCTCTACACCTTCTGCGTGAGGATACTTAACGATTCCCCAGTTTGTGCAGTCTGTGTACTCGCCGTCGTTGATCTTCTGGATAAGAGTTGCGATGAACCATGATCCCATGTTCATTGTAGCTACGTTACCCTGAGCAAATGCTGCTGAGTAGTGGAGACCCTGTGTCTTAAGTGTTGCATAATCCATGCAGACACCGTCCTTCTGCTGGTTAAGAGCCATCTCGTAGTAAGGCTTGGTGAAGTCATAGTTGCCGTCAACGATTGTGTTCTTGCCATCAAGGATACCGTCAAGCTGGATTGTTGATCTCCAGGTGTGGT
>JAEEGF010336231.1_pt1 | contig 71795 bp, 71 predicted proteins | sample 9134171 | NCBI WGS metagenome assembly JAEEGF01 (sample SAMN16246542, study PRJNA631951) | gut metagenome | biome: gut microbiome; feature: rumen; material: AP-attached | host: Bos | place: Iran: Karaj | collected 2018-10 | reverse complement strand
GGTTACTCCTTTGTGGGCTGGTTTACGGAGCCGGAGGGCGGGAGCAGCGTTTCCACCAATACGGTGTTCAACGGCGACACGACCATCTACGCCCACTGGTTCCGGTACATGGATTCCACCTGCGCCGCCACCGTCAACCCGCCCATGGCGGGCTATCATCCCGCAACAACGGCAAAATCCGCCGATACCTCCCGCTATAAAGCCACAGCGGTCTATTTCTGCCCCCTGAACGGAGGCACGGAAGGCCCGCAGATGACCGCCGCCGACAGCTTTGTGCTGGACCAAAGCTACCGGGTCCACGTCCGGCTGACCCCGGTGGGGGAATGGGCCTTCTCTGACGAAACCCCGGCCACCATCAACGGGCTGGTCGCCGAGTCCGAGGGGGTCAGCATGGGCGGAGACGCCTGGTACTATGTGGATCTGACGGCAACGGAGGCTCCCGTCTGCGCCGCCACCGTCGCCCGGCCCATGCCGGGGCAGCACCCGGTTTCCCGGGGCCTGTCCGGGGATCCGGATGTGTTCACTGTGGCCATGGTTCAATACGCCCCCGTCAAGAGCGACGGCAGCCTTGGCGCGGCGCTGAAGGAGACGGACGTATTCACGCCAAATCAGGTCTATCGGGTCGTGCTGGTTCTGTGGCCGGTGGGAGGCTGGGAATTCAGCAAGGATACGAAAGTGACCGTCAACGGCATAGAAGCGACTTGCCTGCTGGCAATCAGCGGCAACGGCAGAGGAATGTATTGCGCGGATCTGAGCTGTGAGAATCCCTTCGAGGACGTCACGGAAGCCGATTATTTCTTCAACCCTGTCATGTGGGCGCTGGGGCACCTTCCCCAGGTGACGGCGGGGGTGGATGCGGCCCACTTCGGCCCCAACAACAACTGCACCCGGGAGCAGATCGTCACCTTCCTCTGGGCGGCCAACGGTAAGCCGGAGCCGGAAGGGACAGGCAGCGGGTTCAGCGACGTGGCCCCCGGCGCCTGGTACTACAAGCCCGTGATGTGGGCCGTGGAGAACAAGATCACCAGCGGCCTGCCCGACGGCAGCTTCGGCGTGGGCCAGCCCTGCACCCGGGCCCAGGCCATGACCTTCCTCTGGGCGGCCCAGGGCAAGCCCGCCCCGTCCTCCATGGAAAGCCCCTTCGGCGACGTGAGTACCGGTGACTGGTTCTGTAAGGCCATCCTCTGGGCCGCAGAGAACGGCATCACCAAGGGCGTGGGCAACGGCCTCTTCGGCGTCAACAACACCTGCACCCGGGCACAGATCATTACGTTCCTGTATAAGGCGTACCAATAATGCAAAATGCAAGATGCAAAATGCAAAATGAAAAGCGCCACGGAACCGGCCGCCTGCAGCCCGCAGAGGCCACCCCGCACCCGCCGTAGGGACGGCACCCTGCCGTCCGGTTTGCGCAGCAAACAATCGCCCGACGGGCGATCCAGCCGAGTGCGTTGCATTGCCCCGCCCGCGGCGTCGGAACCCAGCCGGATTTGCCTGAGGCAAATTCAACCATAAGGAGGAGATTCCACCAATGGATCTGCATGATTTCAAAGACGTGGCGGAGAACTACGACCGATATCTCTCCGTTATGTATCAGGACAACGACAACCACGACGGCTTCCGGGAGTTCTATCTGGATCTGGCACGAAAATACGGCGCGGGCGGCGTGGTGGATATTGCCTGCGGCACCGGCGCGGTACTGCTCTATCTGGCGGAACGGGGCATCGACGTGGACGGAACGGACCTCTCGGAGGAGATGTGCCTGGTGGCCCGGAAAAAGGCGGAACAGCTTGGCTTACAGCTTCGGATCGTCCCGGCGGACATGACGAAATTCCACACCGATCGGAAATACTCTTTGGCGATCATCGCACGGAGCGGCTTTATGCACCTGCCAAGCTCCCGGCTTCAGCGGGACGCACTGCTGAATATCCGCGATCAGCTTACGGAGGGCGGCATTCTCACCTTCAATACCTTTGACCCGAACCCCGCGCTCCAGGCTGAAATGATGAAAACCGGACCGGAGGACTACAGTTTCCGCCTGGAGTACGTGAATAGCCAGGGCCAGCGGGAGAAGATTTACAACGCGATGACCTATGATCCTTGCAGCCAGCTCATGCATGGGAATTGGAAGTTTGAGACGCTGGACGAGGCGGGTGAGGTGATCGGCGAACGAGTTCGGCCCCTGCTGATGCGTCAGACCTATCGTTCCGAGGTTTTTCTTCTGGCGGAGCTTTGCGGCTTCCAGGTGCTGGATATCTATCGCGGCTACCTGGGCGATAAGGAGAACCTGTCCGCTCCCAACGACGGCGTCAACCATACGGGCAATCTGATCTGGATCATGCAAAAGAAATAATGCTGTCCGCAAAATACTCCCCCATGACTGCACGTTCGGCGGTCATGGGGGAGCTTACAATATGATGTTATTCTTCCGCTTCTTCCTCGTCCTCCGGGGCCACGGGCAGTTCGTTGTCGGAGAACAGCTCGTCCAGCAGCTCGCACGCCTGGGACAGCTTCTCCTTGGGCACGTAGATCTTGTAGCGCTCCGTGACGCCCCCGCGCAGGGCCATTCCGGCCCCGTACACCGGGATGGAAACGCAGTCCACGCCGTTGTCCTTCAGAACCTGCTGCAGCATTTCCGCCCACATGGCTTCCTTTTCTGCCAGAAATTCGTAGCCGTCGTTCATGAGAATACCTCCTGATCAGAATTGTTTCGTTCCTGTTTCGTTACTTAAGTACCTTGAACCAATAGATCAGCGCCTCTCCGATCAGGCACAGGGGCAGGGCCGCCAGGGCGTCCAGGACGGAGTGCTGCTTGGCGAAAAAGGTGGCGGCAATGATGAGCGCCACGAAGATCGGCAGCAGGATCCGCCACCAAAGGGCTGTCTCCTTCCGGTGCCGGAATACCGACCAGATGGCGATGGAATAGGCCGCGTGGAGGGAGGGCAGGACCCCCGTGGGGGTGTCGAAGCGGTAGACGAAGGCCAGGACCCAGGTGAAGAAATTGTCCCGGGGCATGGTCTCCGGCCGGAGCAGCTGAATGCTTGGCCAAATTATGTAAACGAGCATGGCCCCCGCCTGGGTGATCATGATGTAGATGGACAGCCGCCGGAAGCTGGGGATGTCGTAGAGGAAAAAGTACAGCAGCGAGCCTGCCACCAGGAAGAACCAGAGCAGATAGGGAACCACGAACACCTCGCAGAAGGGGATCGCGTCGTCCAGGGCGCAGTGGATGGGGTGGCAGCGTTCAAAGGGGATGAGATTCTCCGTCAGAAAGTAGAGGGCAAAATAGGCGATCCAGCCCCCCAGCAGCAGAACGTGCCGAAATTCGGGGCCGGTGATGTTGGACAGGCGCAGCTTGCGGTAGTCCACAACAGGCTTTTTCACGGGGCAATAGCCTCCTTGGGACGGTTGTAGGGCCAGTATTTCTTGGGCTGGGGCCGGTAGGGAACCACCCGGTGCCGGGGCAGGGCCACGGCCATGGCGCAGATACGTTTTTTCAGCGCGGCACAGATTCTGGCACGCTCGGCGTCCATCGGCGCGGCAGGATCGAAGGTCACAGCTTCGCCGAAGTACAGGGTTTTCCGGGCGGGGCAGACATAGAGGGGGACGAAGGCCAGGGCCTTCCCCGTGCGCTTGAACCAGAGCTTGGCCAGGTCGATGAAGTGATCCTGGAACTCATAGAGGATGTTGTCGTGGGCTCCGTTCTTCTCCGGGAAGATCAGCACGCTGACGCCGGATTCCAGGGTCTGCAGGGTGCTTCGGAAGGTGGAGAGGATCCGGGTGTCCCGGTAGACGGGGATGGTCTCCGCGTGGTTGAACAGCAGCACCGACAGGGGAACGATGGCGTGGGAGAGCCCCTTGTAGAACCAGTGGGTCCACTTGGGGTTCTGGGCCCAGAAATCCTGGAAGGCGTAGGCTGCCACCTCCTTGCGTTCCATCATCTGGGAGGCGCACCAGGTCTTCCGGGGCACCGGCATATAGAGCTCGCCTGCCAGGGGCCCGTGGGCCTGGCTGTGGTTGCCCACAAAGATCACCGGCTCCTGGGGGATGTGCTCCGTGCCCTGGCAGCTGTACTTCGAATAGAAAAAGCGAATGGTGCTCTTGATGGCCCGATAGGCCAGATCCGCCGCCTTTTCGCCCATGGTATCGCCTCCGCCCTTACATTTTACCCAGTATATTATACTCCCAATTTATGAACGAATTATGAATACCTGAATATTTCAGATTTTTTCAAAAAAACCTTTGACTTTTTATAAGAACTGTGCTAAACTGTACAAGCCGCATTGAAAGGGTTGAAGTACAGGTGCGCCCTGTCACCCCCAGAGCGAGACTACAGAAAGGTAGAGAACAGTATGCAGGCAATCATTGTTACCGGTGGCAAGCAGTACAACGTCAGCGAGGGCGACGAGCTCTTCATCGAGAAGCTGAACGTGAATGCGGACGACACCGTTACCTTCGATCAGGTGCTGGCCATTGTGGACGGCGGGAACTCCAAGTTCGGTGCTCCCGTGGTCAAGGGCGCTTCCGTCGAGGCCAAGGTGCTGAAGAACGGCAAGGCCAAGAAGGTCACCGTTTTCAAGTACCGCCCCAAGAAGGACAGCAAGTCCATCCGCGGCCACAGACAGCCCTACACCAAGGTCAAGATCGAAAAGATCCACGCTTGATCCCATGGTTGAGGCGAAATTTTTCGATCAGGAGGGGAGAATCACCGGATTCTCTGTCTCCGGCCACAGCGGATATGCCGAAGCCGGTGCAGACGTGGTCTGCGCGGCGGTATCCGCGGCTGTCACCTTTGCCGACGCCACCATCCGGGACGTGTTGGGGGAATCGGCAAAAACCAAGGTAGACGACGGCAAGGCCGAAGTCACCTTGACCCTCCCTGCCAGGTGCGAGAATGAAGAAGCAGTGCAGGCCGTACTGACCGGCATGATGCTGACTCTCAGCGCTCTCAGGGACGACTATCCTGATTATATCGAAGTTATGGAGGTGTAACAAATGCTGAAAATCGGTTTCCAGTTCTTCGCTCACAAGAAGGGCGGCGGCTCCACCAAGAACGGCCGTGATTCCGAGTCCAAGCGGCTTGGCGTGAAGCGGGCTGACGGTCAGTTTGTTCTGGCCGGCAATATTCTGGTTCGCCAGAGAGGCACCCACATCCATCCCGGTCACAACGTCGGGATCGGCAGCGACGACACCCTGTTCGCTCTGATTGACGGTAAGGTCAAGTTCGAGCGCCTGGGCAAGGATCGCAAGATGTGCTCCGTTTACGCAGAGCAGTAAGAACACAGACGACCGGAACATATCGCGTGTTCCGGTCGTTTTATTCCCAGGGGAGGGATGAATATGTTCGTCGATAAAGTGAAAATCTACGTCAAGGCCGGCAACGGCGGCAACGGGGCGGTGGCCTTCCACCGGGAGAAGTACGTGGCAGCCGGCGGGCCGGACGGGGGCGACGGGGGCCAGGGCGGCTCCATCGTCGTGAAGGTGGACGACAATATGTCCACGCTGATGGACTTCCGCTACAAGCGCAAGTACCAGGCCCCTGCGGGCCAGGACGGCGAGGGCGGACGCCGGGCGGGCAAACGGGGCGAAAACCTGATCATCAAGGTTCCCCGGGGCACCGTGATCCGGGACGCCGAGACCGAGGCCGTGATCCAGGATATGTCCGACCTGGATGAATATGTGCTCTGCAAGGGCGGCCGGGGCGGCTGGGGCAACAAGCACTTTGCCACCCCCACCCGGCAGGTGCCCCGCTTCGCCAAGGCGGGCCTGCCCGGGGAGGAGCACGAGGTGGTGCTGGAGCTGAAGCTCCTGGCGGACGTGGGCCTGGTGGGCTTCCCCAACGTGGGCAAATCCACCCTGCTTTCCGTGACCTCCAACGCCCACCCCAAGATCGCCAATTACCACTTCACCACCCTCTACCCCAACCTGGGCGTGATCTATGTGGACGAGGGCGTGTCCTTCGTCATGGCGGATATCCCCGGCATCATCGAGGGCGCGGCGGAGGGCGCAGGCCTGGGCCACGATTTCCTGCGGCACATCGATCGCTGCCGCCTGATCGTCCACATCGTGGACGTGTCCGGCTCCGAGGATCGGGATCCGGTGGAGGATTTTGAGAAGATCAACAGGGAGCTGGCGGAGTATTCCCCCGAGCTGGCCTCCCGGCCCATGATCGTGGCCGCCAACAAGCTGGATCTGCTGGCAGAGGGAAGTGAGAACCTCCGGCGTCTGCGGGAGCACGTGGAGGCCCAGGGCCTGGAGCTCTACGAGATCTCCGCTGCCACCACCCAAGGCACAAAGCAGCTCATGCGAACCGTAGCGGGCAAGCTCCGCGACCTGCCTCCCGTGACCGTCTACGAGGCCGACTACGTGAAGCCGCTGGCGGAGGCGGGGGACCCGGAGGAGCTGAACATCCAGCACTACGGCGACACCTGGGTCATTTCCGGCCCCTGGTTAGCCCAGCTGATCAACGACATCAACTTCGGTGACTACGAAAGCCGGATGTACTTCGACCGTCAGCTCCGCAAGTCCGGCCTGTTTGAAAAGCTGGAGGACATGGGCATCCAGGACGGGGACACGGTGAGCATTTACGATTTTGAGTTCGATTACGAACGTTGAAAAAAAGACAGCGCCGACTCCCGAGCGGGAGCCGGCGCTGATTTTCAGTGGTTCCGAGGGTCGGCGGTGAAGGGCTTGACGTCGGTGAATTGTTTGCAAAAGGCCAGAATTTCTCCACCGTTGAGCATATAGCTTCGTTCGTCAAACGTGATGAAAGCGCAGCGCCCGTTGGACGGCCTTTTTACTTTTTCCCGCTTCGACCTTGTACAAACGGAATCGGAAAAATACAAAGAATAGTACTGGCTGATGCCGAGGCCGCGCTTATAAGAAAAGCCAAGATCCTGGATCTCGCGCCAGGTCAGTGTAAAAGCGGCTTTTCCGCTTCTGTTGACGCGGGTGACGCCGGAGGCGTGAATGAGGAAGCCATCACGTTTGTTTTTGTACATAACCGGTAAAGCAAGAAAGTAGAATACATGATAAACACAGAGCGATAACGTCAGGGAGGTAATATCAACAAAGGACACCCCGCCATTCAGGGAATGGAAAACCAAAATGGCAAGATAGGCGATGAATGAGACGGAAACGAAAAAAATGATCGGGGGTACCGGAGGGGTTATGAAGATCTCGTTGGCTCCAACGCTTACTTTGGTGTGAAACATTTTTGCCGCCTCCTAAGCAAGGAACGGCCCTCGTTTTGGGGGCCGCTCGTGTTGTTTTCAGTTGGAATCCGGGTCCAGGAAGCCCTTGCCGTAGGCTTCGTCCACGGTAGAGAGCAGGACGATGGCCTTGGGGTCGATGTGGTTGATGATCCGGCGGGCGTGGGTGATCTCCACCTTGGAGCAGACCACCATGAGCATCTGGTGGGTCTGGCCGGTGTAGGCGCCCTTCACGTCCAGCAAGGTCGCGCCCCGGTTGATCTCCTGCATGATCCCCTTGGAGATGTCCTGGGCCTTGTCGCTGACCACCTGGAGCATCCGGCGGGAGCCGGAGCCGTACATCAGCTTATCGATCATGGTGGTGGAGACGAAGGTGAAGAGGATGCCGTAGAGCACAGCGTCGATGTTGTAGGAGCCGTCGCCCTTGAAGACCAGGCCGCCCAGCAGAATGACGGAGCCGTCTACCAGAATGGAGATGGTGCCGATGGACAGGTGGGGCCGCAGCTTCCGGATGCTCATGATGATGAAGTCAGAGCCGCCGGTGGAGGAGCCGGGGATGTAGATCAGCGCCAGGCCGATGCCGTAGAGGGCGCCGCCGAAGAGAGCCGTCAGCAGGGGATTGGTGGCAGCCTGGGGGTAGAAGCCCAGATGGGGAACCAGATAGTCGATGAAGATGGACGAAATGATCAGGCTCTTGACGGATTTGAAGAAGAACACCCGGCCCAGCAGCAGGAAGCAGCAGAGGGCCACCGGGATGTTGATGCAGTTGATAATGGCGCCGATGCCCAGCCCGGGCAGGCTTTCCTCCGTGAAGTGGTGGATGATCATGGCCATGCCGGTGACGCCGCCGGGGACGAAGGGGGCCTTATCGGCAAAGTAGACCACGCCCATGGCGAACAGAAAGCTGCCCACCAGATCGTGGATGAGATCCCGGGCGGCAGTCTTCCAGCCGTACTTGCGGTAGTATTCCAGCACGCCCTGATCCTGCTTGAAGCTGGCGATCATTTTTTTGAAGAAGCGATTTTCAGCCATAGTCGTTTCCTCTCTCTATCAGTAAGCCACGCCCCAGAGGATGGACTTCACAGCCTTTCGGCCGCAGATGGGGCAAACGTCGTCGATATGTTCCTGGTGGAAGGGCAGGCAGCGGGAGGACATCCCGCCCTCTTCCTTCATCCGGATCTCGCAGGCCTCGTCTCCGCACCACATGGTCTTGATGAAGCCGCCGTTCTTTTCCTGTAGCTCCTTGGCCTCAGCCAGGGAGTGGGCCTCATAGATGTGCTCCTCCAGGTTCTTCTTTGCCTTGGCGTAGAGCCCGTCGTGGACGGCCTGCAGCAGCTCAGCCACCTTGGCCTCCAGCTCGTCCACGCCGATCACGGTCTTCTCGCCGTTGTCCCGGCGGACCAGGACGCACTGGCCGTTCTCCATGTCACGGGGGCCCATTTCCAGCCGCAGGGGCACGCCCTTCATTTCGTACTCCGCGCACTTCCAGCCCAAGGAGTTGTCGGAGACGTCGATCCTGGCCCGGACGCCGGCAGCTGTCAGACGGTCCATCAGGGCCGTCGCGCCCTCGATGACGCCGGGCTTGTGCTGGGCCACGGGCACCACGATGACCTGGATGGGGGCGATCTTCGGGGGCAGGGCCAGACCGTTGTTGTCGCCGTGGGCCATGATCACCGCGCCGATCATGCGGGTGGTGGAGCCCCAGGAGGTCTGGAAGGGGTATTGCAGCTTGTTGTCCCTGCCGGCGAAGGTTACGTTGTAGGCTCGGGAGAACTTGTCGCCGAAATAGTGGGAGGTGGCGCCCTGGAGGGCCTTGTGGTCCTTCATCATGCACTCTACGGTGTAGGTGGCCTCAGCACCGGCAAACTTTTCCTTGTCGGTCTTGCGGCCGGGGATCACGGGAATGGCCAGGACGTTTTCATAGAAGTCCGCGTAGCACTTGAGCTGCTGCTCTGTCTCCGCCTGGGCTTCCTCGGCGGTCTCATGGATGGTGTGGCCCTCCTGCCACCAGAACTCCCGGGAACGCAGGAAGGGACGGGTGGTTTTCTCCCAGCGGATGACGGAGCACCACTGGTTGTAGAGCATGGGCAGCTCCCGGTAGGAATGGAGCACCCGGGACCAATGATCGCAGAACATGGTTTCCGAGGTAGGACGGAAGGCCAGACGCTCTTCCAGCTTTTCGGAGCCGCCCATGGTGACCCAGGCCACCTCCGGCGCGAAGCCGTTGACCAGCTCGCCCTCTTTTTTCAGCAGGCTTTCGGGGATCAGCACGGGCATCGCCACGTTCTCGTGGCCGGTCTTCTTGAACTCCCCGTCCAGGATCCGCTGCATGTTTTCCCAGATGGCGTAGCCATAGGGCCGCAGGATGGTGAAGCCCTTAACGGAGGCGTATTCCACCAGCTCTGCCTTCCGGCAGATGTCGGTGTACCATTGGGCGAAGTCCACCTCCATATCGGTGATCTGTTCTACTTTTTTGTCCATTTTTTTCTCGTTAGCCATGTCCGTATCTTCCTTTCAGAGCGGCTTAATTTGCGTCCTATATTATATCACATCTGTCAAGTCCCCGCATAGGATAAATCGGGGCCCGCAATGCGGGTGCCGATCATTTTTTCAACAAACCCTCTCGGAGGGAGGCCGATATGGTTCCAATCACGATCCTACTTGACGATACCACGGCGGCGTTCTACGCCCGGGTGGCGGAGAGCGCCGACCGAAGCGTGGAGACGGTGCTCTCCAACGCCCTGTTCAAGCTGGCGGGAGAGCTGTCCCTGCAGGCCCTGGCCCGGGCAGCCACGCCCCACGCGGAGTGCTGAGGGCAATTCATAATGCAAAATGCATAATACATAATGCATAATGAGGGGCCGTAGGGGGCGGCGTCCTCGACGCCCCGAACCTCGCCCGGTTCGATACGCTCGGGCTGTCGTCCTCGACGCCCCGAACCTCGCCCGGTTCGATACGCTCGGGCTGTCGAGGACGCCAGCCCCTACACCACCACTCGCAGGCTGCTGCCTTGGGGGCCGTTCTTCACCGTGATCTTCTGGGGAATGCTGGCGCTGAGCTTGTCCACGTGGGAGATGATCCCCACCAGACGGCTGCCCTGGCTCAGGTCGTTCAGCACGGCCAGGGCGTTGTCCAGCATATCGTCGTCCAGGGTGCCGAAGCCCTCGTCAATGAACAGGGCCTCCAGCTTCATGCCCCCGGCGTGGCTCTGCACCACGTCCGAGAGCCCCAGGGCCAGGGCCAGAGAGGTATAGAAGGCCTCGCCCCCGGAGAGACTTGCGGAGGGGCGGCGCTTGCCTGTGGTCAGATCCAGAACGTCGATCTCCAGCCCCGCGCTGGCGTTGCTCCGGTTGGCCTCGGTCTTGTGCTCCAGCTGATAGCGGCCGCCGCTGATCCGATCCAGGCGGCGGTTTGCCATTTCCAGAATGTCCCGGAACACCGCGCCCATGACGTAGCGGTCAAAGCTCAGCTTGCCGCCTTGACTCGTGGCGCCCACGGCCAGGGTGCCCAGAGCTTCCAGCCGGGCCCAGGCCCCGTCCGTGGCCGCCAGGGAGGCCAGCAGGGCCCGGGCCTGATCCCGGACCCGGGCGGCGGCCTCCAGCCATTGCCCCAGCTCCCGGCTCTGCTGCCGGAGGGACTGACAGCCCCGTTCCGTTTCGGCAAAGCTTGCCTCCAGGGCTTCCAGATCCGCCCGCTCCCGGCCTGCGGTCTGCTCCGTCAGCTCCCGCAGGGCGGCCTCCGTGGCCTTGCGCTCTTGGCAGTAGTCCGACAGCGCGGCCTGCTCCTGCCGGAGCCAGGCCTCCGGCTCCATGCCCCGGCAGGGGAGCAGGGCCGCGGTCACCGCAGCCGCGTCGGCGAAGCCGGTCTCCGCCAGGGCCGCGGCGGAGGCCTCCGCCGCGGCTGCCGCCTCGGCGGTTTTGGCCTCCAGGGTCTGCCGGGCCAGGGCGCGCTGCCCATAGACCACGTCCAGGGCTTCCTTTGCCTGCTTTTCCCGGGCCTCGTGTGCGGTCAGCAGATCGCAGATCCGCGCGTTCTCGACCTGCAGCCCGTGCAGCTCGTCCCTGACTGCGGCCTCGTCCTTGTATTGCATCTGACCGCGGAGCACGCTGACGCCCTCCTGCGCGGCGCTGAGGGCCTTTTCCCGTTCCGTGAGGGCGGCGCGGACGCCGTCGGCTTCCCTGCGCGCCGTCTCGATGGAGCGCTCCGCCTCGGCCAGGGCGGCGCGCAGTCTGTCCCGCTCCGCCACAGCCGCCAGCGCCGCTTCCAGGGCGGCCTGGGCCTGGGTCCTGGCCTCCAGGGCCTCGGCCTCCGCCCGATCCAGCCAGCCGGGGGCGGAGAGCGTCTCCCAGCCTTCACAGTCCGGGCGCAGGGTCTCTACGTACTGCGCCAGCCGCTCCTGGTTGGAGCGCAGCCTGTTCTTGACGGCGTCCAGCTTCTCCTTTTTAAGTTGACGATCCTGTTCCAGGAGCTCCGCCTCCGCCTTTGCTGCGTCCACAGCCTCCTGGGAGGGGATCTCCGCGTCGGACACAGCCAGCCGGGGTAGGGCCTCCCGGGCCAGAGCGGTCCCGCAGACAGGGCACTGGGCGCTGCCGTGGGTCTGGATGTCCCGGTGGAGCTCTGCGGCCAGCAGACCGGCCTGCCCCGCCAGAAAGCGGCGGTAGAGGGCGTCATAGCGCTGGTGGGCGGCCAGGACCGTTTCCGTGCAGCGCCGAAAGCCCTCGTCCTGCCCGGGCAGCTCCGCCGCCCGATCCTGCAGCTTTTGATATTGTTCCCGTACCCCGCCGACTCCCTGGAGGGCGGCGTATATTATTTCTGTCTCTGTGGCCTGCCGCTGGCATTGCTCCGCCTGCAGATCCACGTTTTCCATCCCGGCAAGGGCCTCCCTGTGGGCCTTGCGCTGGGCCTCCAGGGCCTCCAACTGCCGGGAAAGGGCGGTCTGCCGGGACAGGCAGGCGTCCCGCGCCCCCTGGGCCGCGGATAGGGCCCCGGCGGCCTGCTTCCATTTTCCGAAAAGCTCCAGCTGCCGATCCAGCTCCCCCCGCCTGCGGGCAAGGGCGTCCTTCTGGGCGCTGAGCTCCCCGTCGGCCTGCCGGGCCTGCTGGGCCTGCCGGAGCGCGTCCTCCTTCTCGGCGGCCCGGGCGTCCAGGGCGGCCAGATCGTCCCGGGCGGCGTTCCGCTCCCGGGTGCTCCGTTCCGCCTCCCGCAGGGCGGGCAGAGCCCGGTGCAGGGCAGGCTCCGCCCGGTCAAGGACGGCCTGCCGCTGTGCCATTTCCGCCTCCTGGGCATCCAGCGCGGCCAGCTGGGCCCGGCCTGCCTGCAGCCGCTCCAGGGCCTCGTTCAGCGCCCTGCCCTCGGTTTTCTGTACCAGGATGCCGTCCCGGGCCTGCTCCGCCTGCCGCAGACGGGCGTCCAGCGCCTTGCCCCGGGCGCTGCCCTCGGCCACCAAGGCGTCCAGATTTTCGGCCAGCGCAGGCTCCCCGGGCAGGAAGCGGGCCGGATCCTCCTCCGGCGGCAGGATCAGCTGGTGCTCCAACAGGGCCTTCAGCCGTTCCCGGTCAGCGCTCCGCAGGGCGTCCAGCCTTTTCCAGGCCCCGTCCAGAAGCCGCTGATACCAGACGTAGGAGGAGCTGTCAAAGAGCTTGCCCAGGATCTCGTTTTTCTTCTCGCTGTCCGCCTTCAAAAAGTCCCGGAATTCCCCCTGGGCCAGCATGACGATCTTGCGAAACTGCTCCGCGTTCAGACCCAGCAGGCCTTCGCAGGCGGCGCTGACGTTCTCTGCGCCATCCACAGGCGTAAGCCCATCGCCGGTCAGAGAGGCCTTTTTATTGGATTTCTCATTGTTTCCGCTGCCGTCTCTCTTTTTGGGAAAATGGAGCGAACGGATCACGCGGTATTCCTTTCCGGATTGGCTGAAGGTCAAGGCAACAACAGTATCGATCGAACGGTCTACAAGGTCGGAGTGCATCATCTCCGGGGTGCGATCCTTGCCGCTGGCTGTGCCGTAGAGCGCAAAGACGATGGCGTCAAAGATGGTGGTCTTTCCCGCCCCGGTGTCCCCGGAGATCAGATACAGGCCGTTTTCCAGCCGGTCAAAGTCCACGGCGGTGTAGGCGGCGTAGGAGCCGAAGGCGGTCATTTCCAATTTGATCGGTCTCATGCCTGTCCCTCCTTTAACGCCAGCTGCAGAAGCTGGTCCGTTTCCTCCTCCGTGGGGGAGAGGCGGCAGTCCGCCCGCTCCGCCAGCTCCTCGGCCTTCCGCAGCAGGGCCAGGCTGGCCTCGTCCGGCTCCGCCCCGCCCCGGCGCTGGGCGTAGAAGGCGGCAAACAGCTCCGCCAGGCCCATGCGGTTCAGCTCAGCCGCAGAAAGGGTTCCACCCCCCAGCTCAGCCTGATAGGAGGAGCTGATCTCCAGCAGGACGCTGCCCTTGGCCTCCAGCAACCCCCGCAGATCCTCCACAATCTCCGGCGTGACCCGCCGATCCGTCAGCGTCAGGCTCACGTATTCCCCGCCCTCTGTCCGGGCGGCCTCCCCGGCCCGCAGGGCCTCATAGGGGCCCTCTGCCGTCCGCATCCGGTGCAGGGGCTCCAGGGGCAGCAGGGTCACGGCGGGCTCCGTGCCCTTCGGGCCCAGCTCGATCAGCAGGGGCCCCTTGGCCGCCTGCCTGGTCTCGTTGAAATGATAGCAAAGGGGGCTTCCCGCGTAGCGGACTGTGGGCTTCCCCAGGGCGTAGCCGGCGTGAATGTGGCCCAGGGCCACGTAGTCGAAGCCCTGGAAGGCCGAGACGTCCACCTGGCCCACACCGCCCACCATGGTCTCCGAGCCGCCCCGCTCCGCCTCCGTGCCGCCCAGGGTCACGTTCTGGTGGGCCGCCAGCACGTTCCGCCGGGTGAAGTCCACCGGCTGGGCGGCCAGCACGGCCCGGACGGCCGCGTCGTAGTCCCGCAGCTCCGTCCCCAGGGCCTCCGACGCCAGGGCAGGGAAGAGGTAGGGCATGAGCCAGAAGTCCACCGGCCCATATTCGTCTGAGAGCGTCACCCGGGTCAGCGCCCCGGGGGCGGTCAGGGGCGGGGCGATGTGCAGCCCTGCCCGGGTCAGCAGCGTCCGGCCAAAGGCCAGCCGCTGGGCGGAATCGTGGTTGCCGGGGATCAGCATGACCTGTACGCCCAGATCCGTCAAGCCCGTCAGCAGTCGGCTCAGCAGCTCCACAGCCCCCGCCGACGGGGCGCTCCGGTCGTAGACGTCCCCTGCGATCACCACGGCGTCCGGCCGCCGGGCCTCGCAGAGCCGGAGAAAGGCCTCCACCCAATGGGGCTGATCCCCCGCCTCCAGCAGGGAGACCCCGTGGAGGCTCTTGCCCAGGTGCAGGTCTGCCAGGTGGATCAATTTCATGGAAAACACCCCCGTCGGAAGTTGAGAATTGAAGGTTGATAATTGTAAAATCCGTAGGGGCCGATGCCCACATCGGCCCTTTTGACGTTATTTTATCATAAGATTATTCCCCGCGCAAGGAAGTTTCCTATTGATTTCCACAGCAAGGGTGATATAATATAATCAGCGAGATATGGCTATCAAAAGCAAGGAGGATCTTTCCATGCGTTCGATCCGTGATATTTATAAAATCGGCAAGGGCCCGTCCTCGTCCCATACCATGGGGCCGGAGCGGGCTGCCCGGATATTCAAAGAGGAGCACCCGGACGCGGAGGCGTTCCGTGTGGTGCTCTATGATTCCCTGTCCAAAACCGGCGTGGGCCACGGCACGGATCGGGTCCTGCGCCAGGTCCTGGAGCCCACCCCCACGGAGATCGTCTTTTCCAAGGACGACCCCGAGGATCTGAGGCACCCCAATACCCTGGACTTCTACGCAGTGGAAAACGGCGTGGAATCCGCCCCCATGCGGGTGGAGTCCGTGGGCGGCGGCGATATCGTGGTGGAGGGCAGGCAGAACGACGAAAACGAGGACGTCTACCCGGAGAATTCCTTCGCCGAGATCAAGCAGTTCTGCGAGTGGCGGAAGATCCGCCTTTGGGAATACGTGGAAATGACCGAGGGTGCGGAGATCTGGTCCTTCCTGGCCCAGGTCTGGAAGACCATGCGCTGGGCCATTGCCGACGGCCTCCATGCCCAGGGCATCCTCCCCGGCGGTCTGCATCTGGAGCGGAAGGCCAAGCTGCTCTATGAGCAGGCGGAGCGGAATCAGCTGGTGCAGGTGAAGGAGACCCGGATCATCTGCGCCTATGCCTTCGCGGTCTCCGAGCAGAACGCCGACAACGGCACCATCGTCACAGCCCCCACCTGCGGCAGCTGCGGCGTGGTCCCGGCGGTGCTGCGCTATATGCAGGAGCAGCACGGCTACTCCGACGAGAAGATCCTCCACGCCCTGGCGGTGGCGGGCCTGATCGGCAACCTGATCAAGCACAACGCCTCCATTTCCGGCGCGGAGTGCGGCTGCCAGGCGGAGATCGGCGCAGCCTGCTCCATGGCGGCGGCAGCCCTGGCGGAGCTCTGCAATATGAACCTGGCCCAGATCGAGTACGCGGCGGAGATTGCCCTGGAGCACCACCTCGGCTTGACCTGCGACCCCATCTGCGGCCTGGTGCAGATCCCCTGCATCGAGCGCAACGCCGTGGCGGCCATGCGGGCCATGAACGCCCTGAACCTGGCCTATTTTCTCTACGACACCCGCTCCATCAGCTTTGATATGGTGGTCAAGACCATGTACCAGACCGGCATCAACATCTCCAAGGCCTTCCGGGAGACCGCCGAGGGCGGCCTGGCGCGGCTGTACCGGCGGGGGAGATAACACAAAAAACGGAAAAGGAAAAACAAAAAACGAGGAAAAATACCTCTTGCTTTTTTCCGCTGCGTCTGTTATAATCTATTCCACAATAGGTTCGCGGATATAGTTCATCGGTAGAACGTCAGCTTCCCAAGCTGAACAGGAGGGTTCGACTCCCTTTATCCGCTCCAAAAACCGGCCCAAAAGGCCGGTTTTTTTTACAATCTTTGTAATCTCCTTCGCTTTTTTTCGGGTATATGGGTGAAGGGCCTTCTCAACAATGAGCTTTGACCCGATTCGAGGTGACGACATGAACGACGACATACTGGTTCGGGAGATCCTGAATCGCAAGGAAACCGGACTTGCTTCGGCAAAAAAACAATACGGCGCCTACTGCCTGTACGTTGCCCGCAACGTGCTGCACAACGAGCAGGACGCGGAGGAGTGCCTGAACGACGCCCTGCTGGCCGCCTGGAACAGCATTCCGCCCCAGCGGCCCGAAAATCTGAAAACTTATCTGGGAAAGCTGGTTCGGGAGATTGCGGTGGATCGCCTGCGTCGGAACACGGCCCAAAAGCGCGTCGCGCCTGCCGCCCTGGTTCCGCTGGACGAGCTGGAGGAGCTGGTGGGAAACGCTTCGGTGGAAGAACGAATGGAGGAGGCGGAGCTGTCCCGTATGATTTCCGCGTTTCTGCAAACCCTCCCGGAAACGGAACGCACGCTGTTTATCCGCAGATACTGGTATTATGACTCCGTCAAGCAGATCTGTGCGCGCTTTGGGTTCAGCAAGAGCAAAGTTACAGTCACCTTGATGCGTACGCGGGAGAAGCTCGCCAAATATCTGAAAAAGGAAGGGTATTTATTATGAAAAGTGATCAACTTCGCCGCGCCATCGGCGGGATCGACGCCAGGCTCATCGAAGCAGCCGATCGCCCCATGGCGACGAAGCAGCAGTCCTCCGGTTCCCCGCGCTTTCGGATCCCGCGGGCCGCGCTGATCGCGGCGGTGTTGGCCGTGCTGTTGAGCCTCGGCGCGGTTGCCTACTACGTGATCTCCCATGAGAACACCGCCGCGCTTTTGCAGAAAAACCCGTTCGCCGAGGGCGAGCTCCAGCCGGAGCTTGACGAAACCGGCAGGCAGATTCTGGATGTAGCCGCCGTGGATCTGGGGATTTCCCAGACGAGCAACGGCACGACCATCACGCTGGACTCTCTGATGGGCTACCGGGACGAGCGGGAGTCCCTGTATTATCTGACCTTCACCGTGACCCCGCCGGAGGGCTACGAGTTTCCGGACAACATGAAGTACTGGTGCTTCTGGAACGACCGGTTCACCCTGAACCCCGATGATATCGTGCTTCCACGCGCCGCCTCCACGGTCAAAAACCCCGACGGAACCGCCAGCGTGCTGTGGGCCCTGATGCCCCAGGGTGACCCGAGCGGGCATAGCCTGCACGTGGAGATCGACGGCTTCGGCACTGCGGACAAGGCGGTCGTCGCCTCTGTGTATGACGGCAGCCGCCAGATCGAGCTGTCCGGCAGCTGGAGCTTTGACCTCAGCCTGCCCGCCCTGCCGGAAACCCGGGAGATCCCACTGGACGCCGCTGCGCTCAGGGAGGCGGGGCTGCCCGTGACGGCCCTGCGGCTGAACAGCTTCGGCGGCATCGTGGAACTGGACAACGCGGCCATTGATATGACCGGAAAGACCCATTATCTGGAAACCTTCCGTCTGGAATATCCGGACGGCAGGGGATACAGCGTTTCCTTCGGCGAATACGGCAGCAACCTTTGGCCCAACGTGGACGAGCAGGGAAACGTCTTTACCAGAATCGTATTCCTGAACCCCCAGCCCATTCAGGAGGCCAGCGCCGTCGTCATAGACGGCGTTCGGATCCCGCTGAGCTGACGATAAACCGAGCACCCCTCCGGGACAGGCCCGGAGGGGTGCGCTTTACGCTCCCAGCAAGTTTTGATCAAACGCGAACAGGGTTTCGTTGATCTCATAGATATCGTAGTTGCCCCGGGTGATGAAGTATTCGATGATGACGTCGAACTTGCTGCTGTGGGAGAGGGCAAAGCCCGCCTTCATCAGCAGCTCCGCGGCCTCGGCCAGGGGCAGCTCCAGGGCGATGGCAAAGGCAATGGCCGTGGGCTTGGAGGGGCGGTAGGCCGGGTCGGAGCGGATCTTGGAGAAGAGCTTCCGATCCACGTTGGCCCGCTTGTAGCAGTCCGCGTCCTTCATGCCCTTCTCGTCGATCTTCCGCAGGAGCATCTGGGAAAAGCTCTCGTCCAGACAGCGGAGCCGTTCGTCCAGGCTCTCCCGGTCGCAGACGTCCTCCTGCGCACAGGCGTCCTCCATCACGGCGTCGCAGACTGCGGCCTCGGCCCGCTTCTCCGCCTTGGCCCGGGCAAAGAGCTTCCGGGGCTTGGACGGGGCGGAGGCTGCCGCGCCCAATGGTGCGGCGGGGGCGTTGGCAGCCGGGGCAGCCATCCCGGCCCCTGCCATCGCGGCCGCAGCCAGGATCGGCGGCGCGGGCTGCTTCCAATTCGCGTCCAGATAGGCCCGCACTTCTGTATACAGTTGTCGGCGGCGTTCTTCGTCCATCACGAACCTCCAATCCTCTGTAGCGGCGCACTAAGGTAGCGCCATAGCACCGCAGTACTGTAGCGGCGCACTAAGGTAGCGCCATCAGACGGCTACCGAATAATCTTTGATGGCTTCAAATACCGCTCCTGCTCCGAGAACACGCAGCCGCAGTATTTCTGAATATAGAATCCCAGCTCCCGGGCCCGCTCCTGGCCCTGCCGGAACAGGGGCCGGAAATCCCGGTACTGGAAGCGGACGTGCCAGTTGTCGGCTGCCCGCTCCGCCACCTCCTTCAAAAGCTCGTGGTTCTGATAGGGGGAGATAAAGAGGCTGGAGCTGAAGCTGTCGAAGCCGTTCTGGGCGGCGTACTCCGCCGCGGCAAAGAGCCGCATTTCATAGCACTTCACGCAGCGGCCCTCAATGTCCTCCGCTACCGCCCGGACGAAGGGCCGCAGGCCGTAGTCGTCCTGCTCCACCAGGGGCAGGGAGATGGTGGCGGCGTAGTCCCGCAGGCAGTTCCGGCGGGCCCGGTACTCCGTGAAGGGGTGGATGTTGGGGTTGTACCAGTAGCCGGTCAGCTCCTGGCCGTCCTGACGCAGCGTGTCGATACACATATTGGCGCAGGGCGCGCAGCAGATATGCAGCAGGGTTTTCATAGAAAATGCACCTCGTTTCCTGCGGCTATTGTACCGCGGAAATGAGGTGGTGTCAATTCTTTTGTAGGGGGCGGCGTCCTCGACGCCCCGAGCCTGGTTGGTATGGGAAAGATTCAAGGCGGCGTCCTCGACGCCCCGAGCCTGGTTGGTATGGGAAAGATTCAAGGCGGCGTCCTCGACGCCCCGAGCCCGGTTGAAACGGGAAAGATTCGGGGCGTCGGGGACGCCGCCCCCTACGCGTTATTGCAGCCTCCGCAGGATATGTCGCATCTCCACACCCAGGACTGCGGCAGCTGCGGCCTTGATGAGATCGAAGCCCACGAAGGGAACCACGCAGACGGAGAGGGAATGGGCGAAGCTGTTTTCCGTTACCAGGGCGAACTGCACCGTGCCGCAGAGGTAGCACAGCGCCATCCCCGCCACACAGCCCCCAAAGGCAAGCAGATATTCCAGCCCCCGCTTTTTCACGGGGATCCGCCGGAACAGGGCGATCACCGGAACCATCAGCAGATAGGACCAGATATAGCCCCCCGTGGGGCCGGGAATGGCGCTGAGTCCTGTGTTGCCGCCGGAGAAGATGGGCAAAAACAGCCCCAGCCCCAGATAGACCAGCACCGTCAGCTGGGCCGTCCCCCAGTCCAGGGTCACAGCGCAGAGCATCACGGCGAAGATCTGCATGGCAAAGGGAATGGGCCCCGAAAGGGGAATGGCGATGGGAGAGAGCACGCAGAGGATCGCGGCAAAGATCGCCGCGGTCGTCATCCGCAGAAGCTTTTCGTGTGTCATGGTGTGCATAGATCCTTTCCTGTCCTTCGGGGCCTATCATACACCGAAGAAAATAAATTGTCAACCATTTTTCAATAAAAATGGTTGACAATCAATGCTTATCCCTGTGTTCCACACTCAAACTTGTTTCTTCAGCTTCCGCAACAGAGTTAGAACAAACACAAAGATTGCTGCGATCATAACAAAGAATGCAATCTTGACGATCAAATCAAGGGTGGGCATTTGCACTGCAACAGTTTTCTCTCCGTGATCTTCGATCGTGACGCGGTAATAGAATCCGCAATGGAAATAATAGGTTGCTCCTTTTACCGTGATTTTTTCGGGCGTTTGCATGAAGCTGGGAAGCTCTGAATAGGATCTTTCTTCAAGCACAGCACCGTTCAAGTCCATAACATAATGGGATGAAGCGCTGTCCAAAAGGAGCTTGTCTCCATCGACATGAAACACATAATTCTTACTTGTCTTTGGTGAGATGGTACGCAGCAGTTGCCCGCTTTTATCAAAAACGCGGATTTCCTCCGTCAGACCCACGTAGATATTCCCCGCAGGGTCTATCCGGATTCCCATGCACTCGACTCTTACTGTTCCGGACAGCAACAGGATCATGATTACGAGTTCGATCACCCACAAGACAGCGAAGACTGCCAAATATTTGCGGTAATTCGGAAGACGCCTTTTCAATTCAGCTAATTCCATAATATGCCTCCAGAAAAAGAAACAACTTGGGGTGACACAGGGAATTGCCCCCTGTCCGCATTAACCAATGCTGCTAATGGATCTTCTCCAACACACGGAAATCATGATCCAGCCATACGGTATTCCTATTTTCATCGCAGCCGATCAAATAATCCTCATGAAAGACGAAAAGGCCGGTATAGATGTCTCCGGATAATCGCGTGGCCTCTCCTGTCTTCCAGTTGATTCTGTAGCAACCCTGCGTTTGATCGTCTTCATAATGAAGCATCCCGAACGTCCCGCTTTTTTCCCAGCGTTCCACAGAGAGAAAAACATAGTCGCCGGACACAGTGATCGCGGATTGAGAAACCATACACGGAATAGAAAACAGCTCATTTACTTCACCGGACGGTGAAAGATAGTAGAGAAGATGCTCTCCGCCCTCGTTACACAAGATGAATCCGTCCTCTACGGGAAGCAAGTACCTTTCGTCCGCCCAAGGCAGATCTACCTGCTGTTCCCCGCCTTGGGATACGCGATACAATTCTGAAGCTTTTACTTCGTGGTGCTTTAGACAAAATTGCAGTTCTCCGAGAAGATAACTGTCCTGTTCGCTTTCTTCTTCAACGACAGCGCCTTGGTTCAGAACATAAAACCGTTCCTTCGGGCCATGGATGGAAATATGCAGGGAGCCATCCGGCGTAAAGAATTCAACTGAGCGTTCGCCCTTTTCGAGGATAATTCCCGCAGGTAATGCTTTTTTCTCGCGAAAAGAATAGCAGCAGAGTTCTTTTTCTCCGGAGGGATCGTCCAAATCATTCCGCCAGAAATAGTACAAGCCGCCGCTGAAGCCCACCGGCAAATGGTTGGCAAGCAGACTGTCCGACTCCGTTGAAAGGGGAGAAAAGGAGCTTCCTTCCAAACAGGAAAGCGAATTTTGTTCAGCGCAATAAATGGTATGTTCGGCAGCGCCGAGAAAACGCCCGCTTCCACGCTGATGTGTATTGGCAAGCAGAAAGTGGTCTGAGACTGCGACGGCTTCCATGCTGTCCGGCGCATGACATCCGGTGATCAGAAAGACGAAAAGCAAGAAAACAGACCCAATGGGGGTAAATTTCTTCATTGCTGTCCTCCTATGATAAGGGAACCTATTATTAGAGGTTCCCTTTACTTTTTTGCAGACTATGTCACGAATTACAGTACCGATTCACTAAAAATGCAATCAGGTAAATCGGAAGCCCAATGCAATTAACCGTAAAAATAAACTGCACAATGCTGCTCCAATAGCGTTTGCGCTTTCCGGTCATACGGAAAACTTCCTTTTTGAGACAATACAGAAAGAACAGCTCCAATGCGCCGAAAACAAGGATGAGAAGAGCACCGATATAATACTTTTCCCGAACTTCAGGCGCCAAATAATTGCTTTTTCGCCACAAATAGCTTACGATCTCAATCGCTGACGCAAGAAAAAAGGAAAAAGTTACATACAAAATAATTCTCTTTTTCACAAGTTAATCCTCCAAAAATGTATTTTTCGTGCCCGGTCATTCTGATCCGCGCAGCGGTGAAGAATCCGCTCTTGCGTGAGAATCGACGGATTCTGTTGGAAATCGTCGGAGAGTCAGCCAGCGGGGAATAACGCAGAGAACCGTCTCCAATTTTTTGCATGTTCCGTAGAACAGGAAGAATGGTTGTTCACTCAGGACAAGGAACCATTGTCTGTCCGCACAGACTGCGCTCACTGTGCTTGCCGTCCGTCCCTCCCTCTTCATGTCATGCGTAAAGATATTTTCCACACCAAGGGCAATAACGAATTTTAACAAATGACTGTCCTCCATCGTGGATTACAATTCCATATGAATTGCTGTCCTCATCAAATAGTAACAGGCAATCAGGACATTCAAAGGGAGAATCATGGATTGTACAGTGATTAGTAGTATAGAATTGCATCAGCTCGCAACATTTTTTCTCCATATAAATTCATCCTCTCTAATTAAGGAATTTTAATGAATCTTCCTGGCACAGGCGGCTTATACATATAAAGGGAGTGCCCTTTTGGATTTCCCCGTGCAAACGGGCAATCCGGCAGAAAAGCTGGCAGAGGAGAGGCAACCGAAAAGGTGAATTGCCGGACGGGCAATCTGCCCGCCGGGGCTGTCATTCTGAGCGAAGCGAAGAATCCGTAGCCATGGTATTCCAAGAAAATCGCCAGAGAGAAGCGGATCCTTCGACTTCGCATATGCTTCGCTCGGGATGACGGGGAGGGGAAGCTTTCATCTACCCCGGAAGGCCGAAGCCCTTCCGGGGTGCGTTATTTTGAGAAGAATCTTTTGCTCGAATCAGCGCAGGAAGTAAGACGTTCACATAGAACTTGGAACTGTCCTCATGAATCGTCCTTTGATTGATTTAACCTCTCTGTGGGAACCCATTTTGAAGATTGCAGCGTTAAAAGTATGCTTACTGGGAGGATTAAATAACAATATGCAACTGTCAAAACGCAGATAATAATCACTCTTTTTAGTTCAATATTCGAGGTGAAACGAAATAAATCTCTAATTTCATCAGAGAAAACGAATATAAGAATAGTAATCGCCAACGATAAAACTACGCTAAGTGCCAATGCAGCTTTGCGATATCTAGTTCCGCATGGCGAGATCCCTTTAAAGCAGTATTTGCATGATAATATAAGTGTTTTATTCTTTCGTGAGCGAATAACACGCATTGCATTTTTCATTGTCCGATCCGGAGTAAAATCTTGTTGTTTCAATGCTCATCCCCCCAATGTGTATTCGTAATAGTAATGTTCACGTAGATAATATGATTCAAGTGTAGGATTATTTGTTAAAGTCCGCGGAATACGCGTATAGTATAATGTTTCGGTATAATAGAATGTTGTCCCGGAAAGGGCAGCTTTCCTATATCCGCATACTGTAATAGCATACTCATCGTAACCGGTTCCAGGATTTAACGGACATCTTTCTCCTGGGAAAAGAATAATTGAAATTCCGCATACAGCAGCACCAACAAGAATTGCTGGTACAATTTTTAAACCAGCAGCAGTACCAATAAGTGTTCCAACACTTCCCCCTGGAATCGCTCTAATGAAGGTGCTTACTCCGGCGTAAATATCTCCCAATAATCCTTCATCATCTTCAAAATACGCTGTATCTTCTATTACAACAATCTGACAAACGGGCTGATAATAATCCCACTCAACGTACGCAGAACTACCGGTCGAGATGGTATGTTGTCTAAGATATTCTCGCACCGATGCCTAATTGAAATAAGATTCCAACCATTGTTGCTCTGTCCACATATATTTCTTTTCCGAATGATTCAATAAAACCATTTACAGTTCCCGGTGGAGCTTGAATATAGTTGTATTTCGTCCCTTTTTCTATCATAGAAGCTGACGATACCGAAACGTCAAATTCTGTCCCGGCTAATGTAAAATGTGCATGATCGTCATCGTCCCAGTTTAATTCTACTCCGCAAGCAGCCAGCACCTGCAAAGCCGGAATATGTTTATCTTTCGTTGCAATTTTCGTATTGGTTCCTTCAAAAGATACTGTCACATAATCCGCCGCTTCAAGATCTTTTTCGTGCTGTTCTGATGCGTGGCTCGGCTCTGAACAACTCGAAAATATTAAATTGGTAAGTATTATTAGAATCAATGCAATTCTTTTCATAGTCATACCCTCATCGGTCATTCGTTAGATAAATGCATTCAAAAGGATCGGATATTTTTAGTGAGGGCAGAGGCGGTTTCGCACAGGGGACGGCTCAGCCCTCTTTTCGCACAAATACGATCTGTTGGCCGACATACTTCCCGTCAAAAAGCTCGTCCCTCGTTACAACCGCCGTCATCTTTTCGGGTGAAAACGTACATCTGCATACAAATTGCTCAAAATTATAATCGCTGTACGGATTCTCCTCACTTGGAATCCAAGTATTGAAAATATAAAACTTGTTGTTGTAAGTATCAAACCCGCCGGGCATTGGATTTGAAACAAACTTGTCAGCAACCTCGTCAAATTGACATTCTACGATTCCGTCCTCCCGGACGTATAACGTGATCTTCGGATCCTCACAGACCCAGACAGAGTTCGGATACTCACTCGGCTTATGCTCGTACGTCGGACGATCCATTACACTGGCGAAATGCCACTTTAAATCCTCCTGTTGGAATCCAACGCAAGGACGGATGACGTCATAGAACACCGTGTTGTAATCTACGGGCAATCCGTTCAGAAACATACACTTGGGATCACCTCCGCCGATCAGCAATTCGAGAATCTTTTCACCTTTCTGATTTTCCAAAACGTAGTACAAGCGGGCATCGACGTATCTTCTGGTCAGCTCGATCGGCTCGATCACGTCGGGACGGAGCTGATCCCGGAACACCTGGACAGAGTCAGAACAATCCTGCCCCTCCAAGCGATACATCATAATACCGTCTTCTTGGTTGTCGACCCAGTTGATCAAATCCTCCACGCTGAGGGGGGCTCGAAAGCTGATCCACGGATTGGCAAAATAAACTGTGATTCGGAGGTCTTCAAGCTTCTCTTCTGCAAGGGCATCCTGGATCTGATTGCACAGTTTGCTTTTCTGGCTGCAGCCGGGGAGAAGCAGAAGGCAGAATAGAGCTGCAAGTATCACCAACGTCTTTTTCATCGTTTCATCCCTCGGTTCGCATATAGACATTGTTTTCATTTTTTTGTTCTTCACAACCTCATTTTACTCTTGACTATTCTTGCAAGCTGTGTTCCCCATTTCCGAAGTACTAGCTGGACGCCACTTTGAGAAGCCAAGCGTAAGGATAACACTGAGTGGAACTACAGCTGATAAGCATACTGATGTTAGCACGATTGCTATTAGTTCTTTGATATATTTGCTCCATTCCACACTAGTATTAACGTATACAAAGGAATGAAAGAAAGTATAAATGCCCATAAAAAGGAGACAAAATAGAATTTTTGCAGCAGTCAGATACCCACTCCCTACAGGCGAAACACCGTTTTGGCAGTTTTTGCACGAAAGGACGATTGAGTGTTGTTTGCTTGCTCGTAAAACGATCCAAACATTCTCTATTGTTCGATCTGGCGTAAGGCACTTTTTTGCCATTGCTTCACCCCCATAAGTTGAACTCAAAGAAGCTATGATTAATGTCGTGATTAATAGCTCACCTGAAGGATCCTGGTTAATAATGGGGTTGTTATTACAATATGTGAACATATTGTACCCAAGGCATCCTTTACCAGTGCTGGAATAGCTGTCGGCGTTGAGGAAGCGGCCCAGGGCGGGGGCGTAATATCTGCTCTGCAAGTAGTAGAATCCGGACTCTTTGCTGGGGCATTAGCTAACGAGGCAAAAAACGGGGAATTATAGCATCCCCTGACGCACAGGTGTGCGCCGCTACAGCACGTTTCCATCCCCTGGTGACTGGTGACTGCTGCGTGCGGGGAAAGGCGGGCTAATAGCCCGCGCTACCGTAGGGTGCGTCCGTGCGGGGAAAGGCGGGCTAATAGCCCGCGCTACCGTAGGGTACGTCCGTGCGAGGACCGGCGGGCTAATAGCCCGCGCTACCGTAGGGCTCGTCCGTGCGGGGAAAGGCGGGCTAATAGCCCGCCCGTAAGGTGCGTCCGGGCGGGGGACGCCCCCTACGGGCGGGCCTTGCTTACAGCTTCTCGAAATCGGCGGGGCCGTGCTTGCAGAGGGGGCAGACGAAGTCGTCGGGGAGCTCCTCACCCTCGTAGACGTAGCCGCAGATCTTGCAGACCCAGCCCTTCTTGGCCTCGGTCTCGGGCTTGGGCTTCACGTTGTCCTGATAGTAGGTGTAGGTCATGGTCTCCTTGTCGGAGAGGACACGGGCCTCGGTGACGGTGCAAATGAACATCCCGTGGGTGTCCAGATCCACGTACTGCTCCACCTTCAGGCTCATAAAGGCATTGATGTACTTAGGCAGGAAGATCAGCCCGTTATCGGAGCGCAGGGGCTGGCAGTCGGCGAACTTGTCCACGTCCCGGCCGGACTGGAAGCCGAAGTGCTGGAAGACCTTGAAGGGGGCCTCCACCGACAGGCAGTTGACGTTCATCATGCCGGTCTTTTTGATCATATCGTGGGTGTAGTTGGTCTTGTTGACGCAGACGGCGATACGGTTGGGGGTGTTGGTGACCTGGGTCACGGTGTTGACGATGCAGCCGTTGTCCTTGGCCGCGTCCTTGGCGGTGACCACGTAGAGACCGTAGCCGATCTTGAACAGGGCGGTGAGGTCGGATTTGTTGGCGGTCTCGTCATGCTGGGCCAGATAGTCCTTGCAGAGCTCGTCGGACAGGGCCTCGATCTCCGCCTCGCTCTCGGGGCTCAGGCCGCCCTTGATGTGGACGGTGGTCTCGGTGAAGCTCAGATTCTTGCAGCCCTCCAGCTTCTGCTTCATGACCTTGGCGGCCATGGGAGCCCAGGAGCCGTTCTCCATCAGTGCTACGGTCTTGTTCTGCCAGTTGCGCTCGGTGAGATGGCCCAGGAACTCCCGCATATAGGGGAAGATCTCGGCGTTGTAGGTGGTGGTGGCCAGGACGATGCGGCCATAGCGGAAGGCGTCCTCCACGCACTCGTACATATCCTCCCGGGCCAGGTCGGCCACGGAGACCTTGGGGCAGCCCTTGGCCTTCAGCTTCTCCGCCAGCAGCTCCACGGCCTTTTTGGTGTGGCCGTAGACAGAGGTGTAGGCGATGAAGATGCCCGCGCTCTCGGTGGCGTAGGAGGACCAGGTGTTGTACTGGCTGATGTAGTGGCCCAGATCCTCCGTCAGCACAGGGCCGTGGAGGGGGGCAATGACGGCAATATCCAGGGCAGCGGCCTTTTTCAGCACGGCCTGGACCTGGGCGCCGTACTTGCCCACGATGCCGAAGTAGTAGCGCCGGGCCTCGCAGTCCCAGCCCTCGGGATCCTCCACGTCGTTGGCCCCGAACTTGCCGAAGCCGTCGGCGGAGAAGAGCACCTTGTCCTTGGCGTCGTAGGTCATAATGACCTCGGGCCAGTGAACCATGGGGGCCTGGACGAAGTGGAGGGTATGCTCGCCCAGCTCCAGGGTGTCGCCCTCCTTCACCACGATCCGGCGGTCAGCGTACTCGGTGCCGAAGAAGTTCTTCATCATGGGGAAGGCCTTGGCAGAGCTCACCAGGGTGGCCTTGGGGTAGCTCTCCATGAAAAGCTGGATGTTGGCGCTGTGGTCGGGCTCCATGTGCTGCACCACCAGATAGTCGGGCTGCCGCCCGCCCAGCTCCGCGGCCAGGTTGGTGAGCCACTGCTTGCCGAAGTTCTGATCCACCGTGTCCATCACGGCGATTTTTCTGTCCAGAATGACGTAGGAGTTGTAGGCCATACCCAGGGGAACGTCAAAATGCCCCTCAAACAGGTCGATCTGATGGTCGTTGACGCCAATGTAGCGGATGTCCTTGCTTACGTTCATGGTGATTCTCCTTTACGTTATAGTAGGGACGGCACTCTGCCGTCCGGATGTGCAGCGCGGCAATCTGCCGGTCATGCTTGTAGGGGCCGGCGTCTCGACGGCCCGAACGTATTTGTTTCGGAAAGGTACGGGGCGTCGAGGACGCCGCCCCCTACGCGTCGATGCTAAAATCCTAAATTGCCATTGACCAGAATGACATGGATTCTTCCAGCGTGCCGGGAATAGCGGGTGATCAAGAACTGACAGCAGATGGTGTCCGGGCTCTTGCAGTCCATGCAGGCTCCGGTCTTGGAGCAGGGAGTGTTCAGCCCGAAGCGCTGGGCGTTGATGGGGGCGGCCACGTTCCGGGCCCGCTTCATGGCGGCGTCCAGATCCTTGCAGACCTTGTTCATGCCCGCGATGATGACCACCTTCTTCGGCCCCTGGGCAATGGCGGAGACCCGGTTGGCGTTGCCGTCGATGTTCACCAGGATGCCGTCTTCGGTCATGGCGTTGGTGGAGCTGAGGAACACGTCCGCGTCGTAGGCGGCCAGCATGGCGGCCCGGCGGTCGGTGTAGGCTTCCCGGTCGATGAAGCAGTAGTCCGGCCCCTTCACGGCCTCCACCAGGCCGATCTCGTGGGCGCTCATGGCCCCGCCCATGGTGACGGAGCTGCCCTTGGGGATCAGAGAGAGGGCCAGCTGCAGGGCCTCCTCCCGGCTGGCGGCGTAATAGCCGCTCATGTTGCGGGACTCCAGCCCCTTGATGACGGTCTGCGCCAGAAGCTCATTTCGTTTTACAATGTTTTTATCCATACGTACCTCCTGTTTTTTCCGTTTTTTCAGCTGGAGAATGGGAAAGCGCGGGGATCATTTTGCTCATAATTATTATAAGGTCTGCGCCCGGTTCCGTCAATACGAAAAAATGGTTTCTTTGTCCAAAAAAATCTTGACAAGCCGCGGGGGATTGTGATACTTTGTAGTGGGAAAACCAATGGAATACACGTTCAAATAATAGTGTCGGATGATGGACCCGGGAGAGACCGCCGCGGGCGGCGCCGAAGGGGATCGCAAAAGCTCTCAGGCAAAAGGATCGGGTCAGGACGAAACACCGTAAAGTGCGCTCCTCGCGCACGCCGTAGGTGCAACCCGCGCAGGGCGCGGGGAATCTCTCAGGCTTAAGACGGTGGCACAGACCTCTTGGGCCTGTGCCACCCTTTTTATGATAAGCAAAACCATTTTCAATACACAGGAGGTAATCCCCATGAGCGAACTCAAACGCACCCAGCTTTACAACGCACATCTGGCGGCCGGCGCCACGATGGTGGACTTCGGCGGCTGGGAAATGCCCATCCAGTACCCCAGCGGGATCGTGGCTGAGCACCTGTACACCCGGAAATGCTGCGGCATCTTCGACGTCTCCCACATGGGCAGACTGTTGATCGAGGGCCCCGAGCGCCTGAAATTCCTGCAGCACGTCCTGACCAGCAACGCTGCCGCCCTGACCCTCAACAAGGCGCAGTACTGCATCATCCCCAACGAAAACGGCGGCGCCGTGGACGACGCCTACCTCTACCAGTTCGAGGAAGACCGCTACCTGCTGGTGGTGAACGCCTCCAACACCGACAAGGATCTGGCCTGGTTCGAGCCCATCGTCAAGAACTACGACTGCAAGATCCGCAACATCTCCGGCGAGACCATCTCCATCGCGGTACAGGGCCCCGAGAGCGGCAAGATCCTGGCCAAGCTGGCCGGGGTCGAGGAAGTCACCGAGCCCGCCCGCAACAACCTGTCCATCCTGGACATGGAAGGCCACAAGGTCTGGGTCGCCCGCACCGGCTACACCGGCGAGCCCATCGGCTATGAGATCTTCCTGAAGAACGAGGACGCCGACTGGATCTGGAACCGGCTCATGGAGCTGGGCGCCAAGCCCGCCGGTCTGGGCGCCCGCGACACCCTCCGCATGGAGGCCATGCTGCCCCTCTACGGCGACGAAATGGGCATCGACGAGGAAGGCAACGAAATGCCCATCTTCGGCCTGGCTCTGGCTCGCTTCGCCGTTTCCTTCGACGAGTGCAAGGGCGACTTCATCGGCCGCAAGGCTCTGGAGAAGCAGGCTGCCGCCCAGACCGCGTTCCGTGAGAAGCGCGGCACCGAGGCCGACCTGGTGGAGCTGCCCAAGCGGGTGCGTCCCATCGCGCTGAAGGATCGCGGCGTCATGCGTCACGGCATGGAGGTCTTCTACCAGGGCGAGAAGGTGGGCTACGTCACCTCCGCCACCATGATCCCCTACTACAAGACCGAGGGCGAGGGCGCTGAGGCCAAGCTGCTGGAGGAGACCGGCAAGCGCGCCATCGGCATCGCCTTCATCCGCTCCGACATCCCCACCAACGCCGAGGTCGAGGTGGACGTGCGCGGCAAGCGGCTCAAGGCCGTGATCCCCCTGAAGCACGTGGCCAACAACGTGCCCCCCTACGTGATCCCCGTTATCGCTCAGTGATCCGCCTGTCTCAACGCAGACAGTCCCATTCAAACAAATCAACGATCAATATAATTTTAGGAGGAAACTATTATGACTATCATTCCCGATCTGAAGTATGCCAAGTCCCATGAGTGGGTCAAGGAAGAGGGCGGCATCGCCACCGTCGGCATCACCGATTTCGCGCAGGACGCCCTGGGCGACGTGGTTTTCATCAACCTGCCCGAGGCCGGTGACGAGGTCGTTGCCGGTGAGTCCTTCGGCGACGTGGAGTCCGTCAAGGCTGTCTCCGATCTGGTCAGCCCCGTGTCCGGCATCGTGAAGGCTGTCAACGAAGAGCTGATCGACGCCCCCGAGATGCTGAACTCCGATCCCTACGGTGCGTGGATCATTAAGGTCGAGCAGGTCACCGATCGCGAAGAGCTGCTGGACGCTGACGACTACGAGGCCCTTTGCGCCGAGGAGGGCTAAATGGGTAGCTACGTTCCCGGGACGCTCTCGGAACGGCAGCAAATGCTGAAGGCCATCGGCATGGAGCGCGAGGACGCGCTCTACGCCGACGTGCCTGCCCAGATGCTCCTGACTGAGCCCCTGAATATTCCCTCCGGCATGAGTGAGCTGGAGGTCCGCTCCAAGATGGAGGCCATTGCCGCCGAGAACAAGGTCTTCCAGACCGTGCTGCGCGGCGCCGGCGCTTACGATCACTACATCCCCAGCATCGTCAAGTACATTCCCAACAAGGAAGAGTTCCTGACGGCCTACACCCCCTACCAGGCTGAGATGAGCCAGGGTATCCTGCAGTCCATCTTCGAGTACCAGACCATGATCTGCCAGCTCACCGGCATGGACGTGTCCAACGCCTCCGTCTACGACGGCGCCACTGCCGCCGCTGAGGCTGCCGCCATGTGCCGTGACCGCAAGCGCAGCGTCACTCTGGTCTCCGCCGCTCTGCACCCCGACGCCATCAACACCATCCGCACCTACTGCTACGGCGCCAACGCCGAGATGCGGATCGTCCCCTGCAAGGACGGCAAGACCGATCTGGCCGCCCTCAAGGAGATGCTGACCCCCGACGTGGCTTCCTTCGTGCTCCAGCAGCCCAACTTCTTCGGCCAGCTGGAGGACGCCAAGGCCATCGGCGAGGCGGTCCACGAAGCCAAGGCCATGTTCGTCCTGTCCTGCGATCCTCTGAGCCTCGCCATCCTGCCCACCCCCAAGGAGCTGGGCGCTGACGTGATGGTGGGCGAGGGCCAGTGCCTGGGCCTGCCCATCGCCTGGGGCGGCCCCTACCTGGGCATCATGGCTACCACCGAGAAGCACATGCGCAAGCTGCCCGGCCGTATTGTGGGCGAGACCCACGACGACGCCGGCAACAAGGCCTACGTCCTCTCCCTGCAGGCCCGCGAGCAGCACATCCGCCGCGAGAAGGCCAGCTCCAATATCTGCTCCAACGAGGCCCTCTGCGCCCTGACCGCCGGCCTGTATATGGCTACCATGGGCCCCGAGGGCATGCGTGAGGCCGCCCGGCAGACCACTGCCAAGGCCCACTACCTGCAGAGCGAGCTGTGCAAGCTCCCCGGCGTCAGCATGAAGTACGCCGGCGAGTTCTATCAGGAGTTCGTCACCGTGATGCCCAAGCGGGAAGCCGTCCTGGCCGCGCTGGAAGAGGCGGGCATCCTGGGCGGTCTGCCCCTGGGTGAGAACGAGATCCTCTGGTGCGCCACCGAGAAGAACACCAAGGCCGAGCTCGACAGAGCCGTTGCCATCGTAAAGGAGGTGCTGGCGAAATGAAGCTGATTTTTGAGAAGAGCGTTCCCGGTCGTCACAGCAGCCTTCTGCCCGCCTGCGACGTTCCTGCCTACGAGCTGCCCAAGAAGCGCCAGGCGTCCCTGGATCTGCCCGAGCTGTGCGAGAACGACATTTCCCGTCACTACACCCAGCTCTGCCAGCGAGTCCACGGCGTCAACTGCGGCTTCTATCCCCTGGGCTCCTGCACCATGAAGTACAATCCCCGCATCGATGAGGAAATGGCTGCGCTGCCCGGCTTCACCAACGTCCATCCCCTTGCACCCGCTTCCTCTGTGAAGGGCAGCAAGGAGGTCCTGGAGCTGGCTGCCAAGTACCTGTGCGAGATCTCCGGCATGGACGGCATGACCTTTCAGCCTGCCGCCGGCGCCCATGGAGAATTCACCGGCGTGCTGCTGATCAAGCAGTACCATGACGCCCGGGGCGACAAGGCCAGAACCAAGATCATCGTTCCCGACTCCGCCCACGGCACCAACCCCGCCACCGCTGCCATGTGCGGCTACGACGTGGTGAACGTGGCTTCCGCCCCCGACGGCTGCGTAGATCTGGAGGCCCTCAAGGCCGCTCTGGGCCCCGACACCGCCGGTCTGATGCTGACCAACCCCAACACCGTCGGCATCTTCGACAAGAACATCCTGGAGATCACCCGTCTGGTGCATGAGGCCGGCGGCCTGTGCTACTACGACGGCGCCAACCTGAACGCCGTTATGGGCCACGTCCGTCCCGGCGACATGGGCTTCGACTGCATCCACATGAACCTGCACAAGACCTTCGCTACGCCTCACGGCGGCGGCGGCCCCGGCGCGGGCGCTGTGGGCTGCAAGGAGTTCCTGAAGCAGTTCCTGCCCCAGTCCGCTCTGATGCAGGGCGAGGGCCATATCCAGGTCCGGAGCTTCGCCGGCAACTTCCTGGTGGTCGTCCGGGCTCTGACCTACCTCATGACCCTGGGCAAGGAGGGCATCCCCGAGGCCTCCACCAACGCCGTGCTGAACGCCAACTATCTGATGCAGAAGATCAAGGGCACCTTCACCCCCGCCTTTGACCGGGTCTGTATGCACGAGTTCGTGCTGGATCTGTCCGAGTTCAAGAAGGAGACCGGCGTGTCCGCGCTGGACGTGGCCAAGTCTCTGATCGACAACGGGATGCATCCGCCCACAATGTACTTCCCCCTCATCGTCCACGAGGCTCTGATGCTGGAGCCCACCGAGACCGAGAGCAAGGAGACCCTGGACGAGGCCGCAGAGATCTTCCGCAAGCTGTTTGACCTGGCCCACAAGGATCCCGAGTATATGCACCACGCGCCCCATCACGCCCAGATCGGCCGTCCCGACGAGGTCGCCGCAGCCCGGAACCCCGTCGTCCGCTGGACCAAGGCATGATCGAGCGGCTGCTGGTTTGCCGGAGCGGAGGATACAGCCCCTACGAGAACCTTGCCCTGGAGGAAGCCCTGCTGAACCGGGTAGGGAAGGGGGAGATGATCCTCTACCTCTGGCAGAACGAACGCACCGTGGTCATCGGAAAAAATCAAAATCCCTGGAAGGAATGCAGAACCGCCCTCCTCAGCGAGGAGGGCGGTCACCTGGCCCGCCGCCTCTCCGGCGGCGGCGCTGTTTTTCATGACCTGGGGAACCTGAACTTCACCTTTCTGATGTCCGCGGAGGACTATGATCTGCCCCGGCAGCTCACCGTCCTTGAAAAGGCCTGTCAAAGCCTGGGCATCCCCGCCCAGCGCTCCGGCCGCAACGACCTGCTGGCCGAGGGCCGGAAGTTTTCCGGCAATGCGTTTTATTCCCACGCGGGAAAGTCCTACCATCACGGCACCTTGATGGTGGACGTGGATATGGAAAACGTCCAGCGCTACCTGAGCCCCTCCAAGGCCAAGCTGGCCGCCAAGGGCGTGGACTCCGTCCGCTCCCGGGTGGTGAATTTGAAGGAATTCGTCCCGGAGCTGACCATCGAGCGCCTGTCCGAGGCTCTGATCGCCGCTCTGGCTGAGGTCTACGCCGTAGGGGGCGGCGTCCTCGACGCCTCGAACCTCTCAATGACGGGTACGCACGGGCTGTCGCGGACGCCAGCCCCTACGCAAATACACCCCCTCCGGACGCTCAGCCCCGACGAATTCGACCTGCATGACCTGGTCGCCAAATACGCCTCCGACGCCTGGCTCTATGGGCTCAAGCTGCCCTTTACCCTTTCCGTGGAGGACCGCTTCCCCTGGGGCGGCGTCGAGCTCCAACTGGACGTGAACGAGGGCGTGGTCCGCACCGCCAAGGTCTACACCGACGCGATGGACGATACGCTGGCCCCCAGAGTGGAGGCTGTGCTGTCTGGCTGTGCCTTCCGCGGGGAAGCGCTGAAAAGCGCCCTTGCAGGCATCTGTCTGCCTGCGGAGCAGGAGGGACAACTGGTTTCCCTTTTGGAAACGGCGTTATAATCTACAATCAAGGAGAACCTCAGATGAAACTGATCGCGATGGATCTTCAAAAAGGACTTGTGAACGAGGGCCTCTACAATTTTCAACATTTCCTTGAAAACACCGAAAAGATTATTGACGCAGCCAGAGAAAACGGCGTCGAAGTGATCTATGTTCAGCACGACAACGGCCCCGGTTCCGGCTTCTCCCAAGGGGACGAGGATTTTGAAATCGCCTCTCAGTTTCTACCGCTGGCAGGGGAGAAACGCTTCTCCAAGCATCACGGAAGCTGCTTTGGAAGCCCCGAGCTGCGGAAGTATCTGGAGCAGGCCGGGGAGGATACCATAATGCTCGTGGGGCTGATTACCGACGGCTGCGTGGATACCACTGTGAAATCCGGCTTTGACCGGGGCTATCACATGATCATTCCGGAAGGTACAAATTCCACCTTCGACAATGAATACATGACGGGAGAAACGGCCTATCGGTTTTTCAACGAAGGGCTGTGGCCGGATTACTTTGCAAAATGCGTTTCCATGGACGAGGCCCTGGTTATGCTGCGGGGTGCGGAAAAGGAAGCCTGACCCAGAGGGCAGACTGCCGCTCTTGTCAAAATTCTCAATTCTCACTTGAAAAGGAGTTTTTTATGAATCAGTACGACTTGATCGTCATCGGCGCGGGCCCCGGCGGCTATGAGGCTGCCCTGCACGCCGCCAAGCTGGGTCTGAAAACCGCCCTGGTGGAGCGCCGGGACGTGGGCGGCACCTGTCTGAACCGGGGCTGCATCCCCACCAAGACCCTGCTGCACTCCGCCGAGGTCTACCACGAGGCCAAGGAGGCCGAGACCTTTGGCATCCACACCGAGAACGTGGGCTTTGACCTGCCCGCCGTCTTCGCCCGGAAACAGACCGTGGTGGAGAAGCTGCGGGGCGGCGTGGAATCCCTGCTGAAATCCGCCAAGGTGGACGTCCTCCGGGGCACCGGCACCATTCTCGGTACCGGCAAGGTCAAGGTGACCAACGCCGAGGGGGAGACCGAATACGAATGCAAGAGCATCCTGGCCGCCACCGGCTCCGTGCCCGCCCGTCCCCCCATCCCCGGCCTGGAGCTGGCGATGACCTCCGACGAGCTGCTGGACGGCGCTGAGACCCTCTACAAGAGCCTCATCATCATCGGCGGCGGCGTCATCGGCGTGGAGCTGGCTACCTTCTACGCGGATCTGGGCTGCCCCGTCACCATCGTGGAGGGCCTGGACCGCCTGCTGCCCAACATGGACAAGGAGCTGGGCCAGAACCTGGCTATGCTGCTGAAAAAGCGCGGCGTCGCCATCCAGACCGGCGCCATGGTCAAGGGCGTGGAGAAGTCCGAGAACGGCCTCACCGTCCGCTACGAGCAGAAGGGCAACCCCGGCGCTGTGGAGGCGGAAGCCGTGCTCTGCGCCATCGGCCGTGCCCCCTACAGCGAGGGCCTCTTTGCCGAAGATCTGGAGGTGGCCTATGACCGCCGCAGACTCCATGTGGACGAGCACTTCCGCACCTCCATCCCCGGCGTCTATGCCATCGGCGACGTGTCCTCTCCCGTACAGCTGGCCCATGTGGCGACTGCCCAGGGCATCGCCTGCGTGGACGAAATCGCGGGCCATACCCCCGGTCAGGACCTGAGCCTGGTGCCCGGCTGCGTCTACACCCGGCCCGAGATCGCCACCGTTGGCATCACCGAGGCCGAGGCCAAGGACAAGGGCATCCCCGTCAAGACTGCCAAGGGCCTCATGTCTGCCAACGGACGCACCATGATCCTGGAGGGCGAGCGGGGCTTCATGAAGCTGGTGGCCAACGCCGAGACCGGCAAGCTGATCGGCGCTGCCTTCATGTGCGAGCGGGCCACGGATATGATCTCCCAGCTCACCGCTGCCATGGCCAACGGGCTCACCGTCAAGCAGATGCTGGGCTTCATCCGTCCCCATCCCACCTTCGAGGAGGCCCTGGGCGCCGCCCTGGAGGAGCTGGAAAAGAAGCTGGAGGGCTGAGCCAAGCGATAAAACGACTCGCTGCGGTTTTCATACCGCAGCGAGTCATTTTTATATTTCTCATTCCAGAAGCATATCCGTGAAATCCATCAGCGGGCCGTACAGGCGGTGCGCCTCCCGCTTGAGCTGGGGAAAGCAGAAGGGGCACAGGGGCTCCCAGCGGCGGTTGAAGGAACGGCGGCGGATCAGAATGTGGATGCAGCCTCTGCGGAAGATCACGCAGAAATCCGGATAGCGATCCGTCATGGACAGGAGCTTTTCCACCATCTCCACGGTGAGCAGGCTCCGGAACTCCTCGGGGGAGTCCGCAAAGCAGCGGAACTGCTGGGCAAGGCCCTCGTGATCCGGCTGCAGCTCCACCATCTGCCGGGCAAGCCCCCAGTGGGAGAAGCGGTTTTTGGTGCCCCTGGCCTCCAGGATCACAATGCTGTCAAAATCCGTGTTGAGGCGGATGGTCAGCCACTGGCCGCGCACCTTGACCTTGTGGCTGGTGTAGTCGTCCAGATAAACGCCGCCGCAGATGATCTCCTGGGAGGCGACCCAGCAGTCGCGGTACAGCCCCTCCAGCCGGTTGGCGGTATAGTAGCGCTCCACGGTGTTGAGCAGGCCCACGTCGCAGAGGACCTCCTCCACCGCGGGACGGCGCTTGGCTTCATAGGTGAAATCGGAGAAGGTCTGCTCCAGGACCTCCGGCAGATAGCGCTGCTTGAATACCCGTTCCACTCTGCGCAGGCAGAGCCGGGCCGCCGTCAGCAGGCCGATGCCCACGCCCATCATAATGCAGTGACGGATGATCTGCGCGGTGGCCTCCTTGGCGGTCATCCCGGTGGTGAAGAAGCGGATATATTTCCCCGCAAAGGCCACCCGATCCGGCAGTCCGTCCGCGATCGAGGTCAGAAGCTCCGGGTTGATGGCGGAGAGCAGGTACTGCACGGCAAACCACAGCAGCATCACAACATTGAAACCGATAAACGCCACGAAAGCCAGCTCTGCCAGCAGCAGCAGCGCCTTTTCGATCTCATACAACAGCATCCGTTTTGTCATAGAGCAACCTCCGAACTGGGAGAAAAAGAATAGGGGTTTTGTATAAGTACAGGGGACGGATGTCCGTCCCCTGTGTGCTGTCCTGTGCTTTGGAAACGTCCTTTGTATCGGTTAAATCAACGAACGTCTTCCAGAAGACCGTAATCGCCGTCGTTCCGCCGATAGACCACCGCGAAGGCGCCCTCGGCATCCTCGTCGCGGAAAGCAAAGAAGTTGTGCCCCAGCAGATTCATCTGCAGGATGGCTTCGTCGCGGCTCATGGGCATCATGGTGAACTGCTTGATACGGATGAGCTTGTAGTCCTCGGTGTCCTCCACGTCGGGGACGAAGGAGGTCTCGTCTGCCTCAGTGCTGCGGACGAAAGCGTCCTGACGGATCCTGCGGGCCAGACGGGTCTTGTTCTTGCGGATCTGGCGTTCAATGTCGGATACGGCGGCGTCAATGGAGGCAAACATATCCGAAGTGCTCTCACTTGCACGGAAGTAGGTGTTGGAGGCATGGACAGTCAGCTCCACCTTGTTGCGGTTCTTCTCGACGGAAAAAGCGACAAAGGCTTCTGCGTCATCCCGGAAGTAACGCTCCAGCTTGGTGACCTTTTTCTCGGCGTAGGCGTGGACGTTCTTGGGCAGGGTGACCTTCTTCTCGTTGATCTGGATTTTCATATTGCGTCGCTCCTTTCAAGTGCTTTGAGAAACCGACTGATCTCTCTGACATTATTATACCACATTTTGGAATATAATCAAGTATTTTTCTGCTCAATCGGCGTTTTCGTCAACTTCGTCCTTCGCCGTCAGCTGCTCGGTGATCAGCTGGTAGAGCTTGTCCGCCTTGGCGGGGAAGGCCTTGGTCAGGAAGGCCGCCTGCCGTGCCGAGGGGCAGGTGTACTCAATGGTGATCAGCGGGCCCATCTCATCGTCCAGGTGCATGACGGCCAGGGATTCTCCGTCCGGCCGCTCCAGCACCTCGGTGCGTACAAAGCTCTCGCGGCGGATCTGGCGGTTGAAGCGCTCCACAGCCCGGGCCGCCCGCTGGGTGACCGGAAAGGCCAGGGAATCCTTGGTGATCTCCGCTGCCTCGCGGCCCTTCTGGGTGATGACAAAGCCGCCGTCCTTTTCCTCCAGGTGGCCGGATTCCACCATCTGGGGCACGGCCTGCATCACGTCAAAGTAGCTGAGCTTGTCGTCCTGCAGGCAGAGCTCGTAGAGCGTCTGGGTGTCCGCAGGGTAGAGCAGCCGGTTGGCGATGTACAGGATCAGCAGCTTGACGTCCAGCATATCGTTGATAAATCCGTGGGGCATGGTCACACCTCCTTGATTTGCAGCTCTATTATAAACCAAAACGAAGAAAAATACAAGTCCTGATGAAAAAACGCAGGCAGACCGTCCGCTCCGGGTCGGTCTGCCTGCGTGATCGATACCGCAAGGGGATCAACGCATATCCTTTTCGGCTTTTTTTGCTTCCTTTTCCCGGGCCTTTTCTTCCTTGGCCTTCTGTGCGGCCTCTCTGGCCTCGGCAGCACGCTTGCTCTTTTCCTTTTCAGCGCTGTGGTTCGTCATGACGGACCACTTCTGCAGCTCCATCCGGACCTGATCCTCGCCGGTCTCAATGACGATCTTGTCGTCCTTGATGTCCACGATCTTGCCCATGATGCCGCCGATGGTGGTGATCTTATCCCCCTTGTGCAGGGAGCTGCGAAGGGCCTCCTGCTCCTTCTTCTTCTTGTTCTCGGGGCGGATGACCATAAAGTACATGACAGCGAGCAGACCCACCATCATGATCAGCATCGTGGTGCCGCCGCCCATGGGGCTGGCCGCGGTGCTCGTGCCGGACGACGCGGTTGTCACAAAAGATAGCATACGGAATACCTCCAGTTTGAAATCCTTGATATTATACAAGGGAACGACCGATAATGCAAGCACTAAATCAGATTTTTCGGCTGAGTTTTTCCGAATACGCGGCCCGGAAGGCGGCAAAGCGGCCTTCGTCCAGGGCTTCCCGGATCCGCTCCATGAGCTTGTTGTAGAAATACAGGTTGTGCATCACGCTCAGCCGCAGGGCCAGGATCTCCTCGGCCTTGAACAGGTGGTGCAGATAGGCCCGGGAATAGCGGCGGCAGACGGGGCAGTCGCACTGGGGGTCAATGGGGGACTCGTCCAGCTCGTATTTGGCGTTTTTCAGGTTGATGGCCCCCTCCCAGGTGAAGAGCCGGGCGTGCCGGGCGTTCCGGGCCGGCATGACGCAGTCGAAGAAGTCCACCCCCCGCCAGACGGCCTCGATGATATTCGACGGCGTGCCCACGCCCATGAGATAGCGGGTGCGATCCGCAGGCAGGAAGGGCTCCACGGCCTCAATGATCTCGTACATGACCTCGGTGGGCTCGCCCACGGCCAGGCCGCCGATGGCGTAGCCGGGCAGATCCAGCTCCGCGATCATTTTCGCGTGCTCGATCCGCAGATCCGCATAGGCCCCGCCCTGGTTGATGCCCCAGAGCATCTGCCGGGGGTTCACGGTGTCGGGCAGGCTGTTCAGCCGGGCGTTTTCCGCCTTGCAGCGCAGCAGCCAGCGGTAGGTGAGGGCCATGGACTGCTTGACGTACTCCCGGGGGGAGGGGTTCTCCACGCACTCGTCGAAGGCCATGCAGATGTCAGAGCCCAGGTTGGACTGGATCCGCATACTCTCCTCCGGGCCCATAAAGATCTTCCGCCCGTCGATGTGGGAGGCGAAATACACGCCCTCCTCCTTGATCTTCCGCAGGCTGGCCAGGGAGAAGACCTGAAAACCGCCGGAGTCTGTCAGGATCGGCCCGTCCCAGGTCATAAACTTATGTAAACCGCCCAGCTGCCGGACGATCTCGTCGCCGGGGCGCAGGTGGAGGTGGTAGGTGTTGGAAAGCTCCACCTGGCAGCCGATGCGCTTCAGATCCTCGGCGCTGAGCCCGCCCTTGATGGCGGCCTGGGTGCCCACATTCATAAAGACCGGAGTCTGCACCGTGCCGTGGGCGCAGGTGAATTCGCCCCGCCGGGCCTTGCCTTCGGTTTTCAACAGTTTAAACATAGGTTATCCTTTCGTGTTACAGGTTACGGATTACTGAGGATCGGCGTGTTCGGATCCAGAAGATGATCACAGGCGGGAACCACGGGGGCTAAAAAGCGGTGAATGAACCGCTCGCCGTACTGATTGACCACAGCATCCGAAATGCCGAAGAAGAACAGCACATCTCCAAAATCTCCCGCTTGGAGGAGCGGGGAATCCCAGGTGGCGTCGAAAACATACCAGGTGCCGTCGAGCTTCGCAAGGTTCCAGGCGTGCTGTCCCATATTGCCTTTGTTGTAGACGGTGCCGGTGACGTAGAGGCAGTCGATTCCTGCCATGTTGAACAGGCAATAGATCGCCTCGGAGAAGCCGGAACAGACGGTGTAGTGAAGGATCAAGGCATCGTACAGCGTGTTCCAATCGGTCTCGTAGTAGTTGTTATAATTGTAAGATACTGTGGAGGCAACGTAGCGGTACAGATATTCCGCAGTCTCGCGCTCATTCAGCCCTTCGGGCATCGCCTCCAGTATTTTTCTTGCCTCATCCATGGCCGCTGCGTGCTTTTCGCGATCCTCGACTTTGTAAAGGGTATGCTCAATGGTAATATAGCGCAGCGCGTTCCCTGCATCGTCCACGTAATCCTGCGTGGTGGTATACAGCGGGCAGCTGTTGATCACGGAGAACGTAAAAATGATGTGCATCCGTGCGTCGGAAATATCTTTTCCTTGTAGATCCGTCGAGGGAAAGCAGAACTTTCCGCAGCCTATTTCTATGGCCAGGTCATAGCAGGCGAACAGAATGGAGTAGCGATCGTCCAGTAAGTCCTGGAAATAGTGCGTCCGGGGCAGCTTGCCTAAGGCTGCAACCCGCTCCAGCAATTCCGCGCAGCTCATGATCAGGACGGAGTGGGATCCGTCAGCCTCCGTGAGATAGAAGCCCACCTCGTCCGGACCGATGTAACCGTCGTCCGGCAGCTGCTTGTCATGGAAGGCCTCCTGCCAGCGCACGCTGTTCTGAGGCATCGGGTCGCGAACCCCCTCGGTGGGGGCCTCGGTGGTGAGTTCCACAGGCAAATCTGTGGAACGGACAGTATCCTGGGCAGTATCCTGGACGGTTTCCGGAGCGGAGGAGACGACCTGAGCCGGGGGGAGGGTCTGGGTACATCCCCCCAAGCAGCAGACAAGGAGCGAAGCAATCAAGAACAGACAGAGGCATCGGGGCAAACGTGACATAGTGGAGCCCTCCCTGCAGAGAAGTATTCAGAAAATAAACATGGCGTCCCCGAAGGAGAAGAAGCGGTAGCGCTCCTCCACGGCGATCCTGTAGGCGTTCAGCACGGTTTCCCGGCCGGCGAAGGCGGAGACCAGCATGATCAGGGTGCTCTCCGGCAGGTGGAAGTTGGTGATCAGGGCGTCCATGGCCTTGAAACGGTAGCCGGGGTAGATGAAAATGTCCGTCCAGCCGGATTTCTCCGTGAAGCTGCCGTCCTCGGCGGCAAAGCTCTCAATGGTGCGGCAGGAGGTGGTGCCCACGCAGACGATCCGCCCGCCCCTTTGCCGGGTGCGGTTCAGCAGCGCGGCAGTCTCGGCGGAGAGCATACAGAATTCCGCGTGCATATGGTGGTCGGTGATCTCCTCCGCCTTGACGGGACGGAAGGTGCCCAGGCCCACGTGGAGGGTGACCCAGGCCAGATCGACGCCCTTGGCCCGGATCGCGTCCAGCAGCTCCGGGGTGAAGTGGAGCCCCGCGGTGGGCGCGGCTGCGGAGCCGTTGACCTTGGAATAGACGGTCTGGTAGCGCTCCTGGTCCTGCAGCTCCTCCTTGATGTAGGGGGGCAGGGGCATCTTGCCCAGCTGCTCCAGGATCTCCAGGAAGATCCCCTGATAGTGGAACTGCACCAGCTTGTTGCCGTCCTCCTTCGCCTGGACCACGGTGGCGGTGAGCAGACCCTCGCCGAAGGAGAGCTCCGCCCCCACGGGGGTCTTGCGGCCGGGCTTGGTGAGACACTCCCAGGTGTCGTTTCCGGTGTCCTTGAGCAGCAGGACCTCCACGGCCCCGCCGGTGGCCCGCTTGCCCAGCAGTCGGGCGGGGAGGACCCGGGAGTTGTTCAGCACCAGGCAGTCGCCGGGGTTCAGATAGTCCAGAATGTCGTGAAAATGCCGGTGCTCCACCCCGCCGGTGGCCTTGTTCAGCACCAGCAGCCGGGAGCTGTCCCGCTGGGCCAGGGGCGTCTGGGCGATCAGCTCCTGGGGAAGATCATAATAGAAATCGTGGGTTTTCAAAGCAATCCCTCTTTATTGTGAATTGGTGGTATTATACATGGTTTTAACCGGTTCGTCAACGGTATATTTGCCGGAGCAGGACAATAGAATGAAGTATCGCTGACGCGATATGAAGTATTCCTGCGGAATATGAAGTATCCGCTGTTGCGGATATGAAGTATTGCCCGCGGCAATATGGACAAAGCGAGAAAGCTTCCCGTGATGTAAAATATGGCGCAGCCATACTTCATGTGCGCAGCACACTTCATACGCGCAGCATACTTCATATTTGCGTAAGCAAATACTTCATATCCAAATTATTATCGGAGGAACAAATATGAAACAACCCATCTTTCGCGGTACCTGTACCGCGCTGGTGACGCCCTTTGACGCCTATGGCGTTGACTTTGCCGCCCTGGACCGGCTGCTGGAGAACCAGCTCTCCGCCGGCGTGGAGGCGCTGGTGGCGGGCGGGACCACCGGGGAGGCCGCCACCCTGGAGCGGGAGGAGCTTCTGGCGCTCATCGCCCACTGCGTCCGCTTCTGCGACGGCAGGGCAAAGATCATCGCCGGGACCGGGGGCAACGACACCAAAAAAGCGGCCGAGACCGCCAAGGCCGCAGCCGCCCTGGGGGCGGACGGCCTGCTCTGCGTTACCCCCTACTACAACCGCTGCACCCAGGACGGCCTGCTGGCCCACTATGAGGCCATCGCCGAGGCCACGAAGCTGCCCATGATCCTCTACAACGTGCCGACCCGCACCAACGTGCGTATCGAGCCGGAGACCTGCGCGGCCCTGGCAAAGCTGGACAGCGTGGCCGGGATCAAGGAGGCGGACCCGGACGTGGGCCGGGTGCTGACGCTGCGGAGCCTCTGCGGGCCGGAGTTTCCCATCTACTGCGGCTGCGACGACCGGATCCTGCCCTTTATGGCCTGCGGAGCCCTGGGGGTGGTGTCGGTGCTCTCCAACCTGCGGCCCAAGGAGGTCAAGGCGCTGACCGACGCGGCCCTCCGGGGGGAATACGTCCGGGCCCTGGGGCTCCAGATGGAGCAGCAGCCCCTGATCCAGGCCCTGTCTGCCGCCGTGAACCCGATTCCCATCAAGGCTGCCCTGGCCCTGTCCGGACTGGACTGCGGCCCCTGCCGCCTGCCGCTGACCCCGGTGGGGGTGGATCTGAGCGAACGCCTGCAGCAGCTTTTGTAGGGGCGGCCGTCCTTTTCGGCGCTCCCCGGAGAAGCAATTATCGGATCCGCTCCGTGTGCAGGCAGCGTCCGGTCTCACTGTCCAGGGTGAAGAGTACGCCCTCCAGCTTGCAGGGGCCGGGGGCAGTCTCGTAGCGGGAGTTCAGCCCGCCCCGGAAGCTGGCGATGGATTGCTCCACCCGGACGCCCAGCACGGAGCGGATGGGCCCCGTCATGCCCAGGTCGGTGACGTAGCCGGTGCCCCCGGGGAGGACCTGATCGTCCGCTGTGGGGACGTGGGTGTGGGTGCCCCAGAGAGCGGAGACCTTCCCGTCCAGGTGATAGCCCATGGCAAGCTTTTCGGAGGTGGCTTCCGCGTGGAAATCCACCAGAACGAGCTTTGTGTCGATTTGCTTCAGCAGCCGCTCCATCAGCAGAAAGGGATTGTCCGGCCCGAAGGCCATGTTGCAGCGGCCGATCAGATTTACCACGGTGAGGGGGCCGACCTTGGTGTCGTAGACCCCGACGCCCCGGCCCGGGTAGAGGGGGGAATCGTTGGCGGGACGGAGAATAAAGCGGCTGCCGTCCAGATAGTCCGCGATCACCTTTTGGTTGTAGCTGTGGTTGCCCAGGGTGATGACGTCGGCGCCTGCGTTGAGCAGCTGCTCCGCCTGCCGGGGCGTGATGCCCACGCCGGAGGCGTTTTCCCCGTTGACCACGCAGAAATCAACGCCGCGTTCCCGGCGGACTGTGTGCAGCCTCTGCTGCAAATACTGCAGGCCGGCCGTGCCGCACACGTCTCCCACCGCGAGTACCCTGAATTCCATCGCATCCTGCCTCCATTGTTCAGATGGGTTTATTATAGATGCCCCGGGGGGAAAATGCAACGGTTATTTCCGCACGAAAATCGTTTAAAGATTCGATCATTAACTTTTAACAAAATGTTCACCGATTTCGGGATTCCTGCGGTATAATATCCTTAATTTATTATGCAGAGAAGAGAGGAGCTACCTGCCATGGCAATCAAGATCCTGATCGTGGAGGATGACAACAACATTGCCGATCTGCTTCGGCTGTACCTGGAAAAAGAAAACTACGAGGTCTGCATCGCCTCGGACGGCGGCAAGGGCGTGGAGATGTTCCATCGCTTCCAGCCCGATCTGGTGCTGCTGGATCTGATGCTCCCGGTGCTGGACGGCTGGGGCGTCTGCCGCACCATCCGTGCGGAGTCCAAGACCCCTGTTATTATGTTAACCGCCAAGGGCGAGACGGAGGACAAGGTCGTGGGCCTCAAGCAGGGCGCGGACGACTATGTCACCAAGCCCTTTGAGATGCCGGAGCTGCTGGCCCGGATCGAAGCCGTGCTGCGCCGCTCCGGGAACGTACCGGAGAAGAACGCCAAGCGCCTGGTGTTTGACAAGCTGATCATCGACATGGATTCCTTTGAGCTCACCGTGGACGGCAAAAAGATCCCCACGCCGCCCAAGGAGATGGAGCTGCTCTATCACCTGGCGTCCACGCCGAACCGGGTGTACCAGCGCAACAAGCTGCTGGACGAGGTCTGGGGCTTCGACTACTTCGGCGACACTCGCACCGTGGACGTCCACATCAAGCGCCTGCGGGAGAAGCTGGAGGGCGTGTCCGATCAGTGGTCGCTGAAAACCGTTTGGGGCGTGGGCTACAAGTTTGAGGTGGTGTAAGCCGTGAAGCACAGCTTTGGCGGCCTGTTCACCCTGACCGTCTGTATCATTTCTCTGACCCTGCTGGCGTTGAGCCTTTGCACCCAATACCTCTATCGGGAGCTCACCGTGGATCTGCTCTCCGACGGCGTGAGCGCCTCTGCAAACGCGGCGTCCGGGATGACGGAGCTGATGAACTCGAACTACGGCCTGGCCCGGGAGCAGCTCTGCGTCCAGCTGAACTACACCGCCCGCGCCACCGACAACGATACCGTGGTCTGCAACGAGAGCGGGACCATCATTGCCTGCTCCTGCAGCCTGCAGAACTGCAAGCATCTGGGCTATCAGTTCCCCCGTTCGTTTCTGGATGCGGCCTCTGTGGACGGGCCTGCCTTCTGCGATAAGCTGGAGATCGGCTGCTACGGCGAAGACCGCATGGCCGCGGTGCGTATGGTGAAGACCAAGCTCGGAAACGTCCGTTACGTGGTCAGCTCCCATTCCATCGAGGCGATCAACAAGAGAATGCGGATCGCAGGCCGGATCAATCTGGCCATCCTGCTGGGCGTGCTTATCCTTGCGCTGCCGGCGGTCTGGTTCATCACCAAGCGCCAGATGAGGCCCATCAAGCAGATGACCACCGCGGCCCGCCGTATGGCCCACGGGCAGATGGACGTCCGGGTGGACGTGGACAACACCGACACCGCAGAGCTCAACGAGCTGGCCCTTGCCTTCAACAACATGGCCCAGGCCCTGGCCCAGTCCGAGCAGAAGCGGCAGGAATTCGTGGCGAACGTCAGCCATGAGCTGAAAACGCCCATGACCACCATCTCCGGCTACCTGGACGGGATGCTGGATGGGACGATCCCGCCCGAGCAGCGGGAAAAGTATATGAAGATCACCTCTGCGGAGGTCAGACGGCTGTCCCGCCTGGTGCGCTCCATGCTGGATATCTCCCGGATCCAGGATCGGGGGATCCCTGCCGAGCGCAAGCGGAACTTCGACCTCTGCCAGACGGTGGGCGAGGTGCTTCTCAGCTTCGAGCAGAAGATCAACGACAAGCACCTGGAGGTGGAGGCGGAGCTGCCCGACCAGGGCGCAAAGAGCTGCGCCGATCCGGACGCCATCACCCAGGTCGTCTATAATCTGATCGACAATGCAGTGAAATTCTGCCCCGAGCACGGGACCCTGGGGGTCCGGATCGAGCAGATCAAAACCGGCAAATATCTGGTGGCGATCCGCAATACCGGGCCGACCATCCCCGCCGAGGAGCTTCCCCTGGTGTTTGACCGCTTCCACAAGACGGACAAGAGCCGCTCCGTGGATCGGGACGGCTGGGGTCTCGGCCTGTATATCGTCAAAACGATCATTCTGGGGCATGAGGAGGACATCTACGTCACCAGCCGCGACGGCGTGACGGAGTTCTCGTTTACCATGCCGAAGGTGAATCCGTAAAGATCAAGGAATCGCTGGCCGCTTGCTGCGACCCAACAGACAGAAAGGAGGTGCGCGTGATGGGAGATAAAATGGTTCCGGTGGAGGCCGAGATCCAGGAGCTGCCCCAGGAGCGGGAGAACGTCCGGCCGGACAATTTCTACGGTACCTCTGCCAAGCCGCGGCCGCAGCGCGACCGGTCCTGGCTGCTGATCTGTCTGAGTCTGATCATGATCGCCGGCAGTACCTATTCCATCGCGTCCAACCTCCTCAAGCTGCGCATTACCAACCAGAGCGATGATTGGGTGATCCACTATCCCACCCCGGAGACGACCCTGGCCACGGAGGAAACGATCCAGAAGCTGGTGGTCACGGCAGAGGATATTTTCGTGCCTGTCGCCGGCGAGGCGGACGCCGTGGAGCTGCACATCGAGGTCAGCGACGGCGAGTCCCGTTCCCCCAGCGAGATCTATGCGGCGGTTTCCCCCGCGGTGGTCTGCGTCGAGGTGGAATCCTACTACGGCAATTCCTACTGTACCGGCGTAGTCATCAGCGAGGACGGCTATATCCTGACGGCCACCGACGCCCAGACGGGCGCCAGCGCGTTCTCGGTCAGCTTTGCGGACGGCACCCGATACGTGGCGGACTGCGTGCGGGAGGAATGGGGCTCCGGCCTGTGCCTGTTGAAGGTGGAGGCAAAGGATCTGCCCACGGTGAGCTTTGCCCAGGACGGCGGGCTGAGCGTCGGCCAGGGAGTCTACTGTATCTGCAACCCCTACGGCAGCCAGATCCCCAACGTGTTCTACGACGGCATGATGTCGGCCAAGGGCAGCGTAAAGGTGGGCAGCTATGCCTACACGGTGCTGCAGACCTCCGCCCAGCGCAGCGGCGTGGGCTACGGCTGTCCCATTCTGGACGGCCAGGGTCTGGTGGTGGGGCTGACGACCCCCATCGGCAAGCGCCTTGTCTCCGACCAGGATCCCTGCCTTGCGATCTCCGCCGGGGATCTGACCGAGATCCTTGCGGCCTTTGCCCGTGCGGAGACCTCGGAGTACCGCTGGCTGGGCCTGGAGGTGGCGGAGATCCCCGAGGAATATGTGTATATGTACGCGTTCCCCGGCAGACTGTGGATCAACGAAACGCCCCCCTATCAGAACCTGTGCAGATATGACGTCATCTGCTCGGTGGACGGCGTACCGGTGGAAAGCCTGGAGGAGTTCGAGCGGATCATCTCCGCCCATGAGCCCGGCGACGTGGTGGAGCTCATCATCTTCCGCGTGGGCACCTACTACCGGGTGGCGCTGCCCGTGTTCTCCCGCTGAGGACGGCGGAGCTGTTTGGATCCGAGGATAACTGAAAAGGCGCGGCCCTGACGCACGGGGCCGCGCCTTTTTGCATACCATGTGACGAAAGGTGGTATGTGAAATGGATCTGCAAACGGAACAGGCCGTCTGGGCCCGAGTGAAGGAAACGGGCGGCATGACTGCGGAGCAGGCCGTTCTGCCGGAACGGCTGGAGGCGCTGATCCTGGAGCAGCGGGCGGACGCAGCCGCCCTGCAGGCCCTCTCCCGGCGGATGTGCGGGCAGGGAAGCGCGGCGCTGGGTCGGATGGCGCGGCGATGCGAGGCGCGGGCCCAGAAGCTCACGACCCTCCATTATCTGCTGACGGGACGGCGACTGCGGCTCCAGGCGCCGAAGCGCCCGCCCCAGGGCCCGCTGCCGGAGGCTCTGCGGCAGGCTTGGCTGCGGAACCGGCAGACGGTGCGGGCCTTTGCGTCCCTGGGAGAGGAGTTCTCCGACTACGCGGAGGACTTCGGCGCAGCCGCCGCCGACAGCAGAACGGACGGACGCACCCTGGAGGGACTCCTGCGCCAGCAAATGCGGCCCGGGGCAAAATAGAAATTCTTTCCAAATCATAAAAATTTTGCTTTGTTTACACGGGAAAGTATGGTATAATATCTCGAAATGAGCATTCATGCCGCCAAACGGCGGCTGCACAGGAAGAGAGGAACAGCCATGGGACTGATTACAAAACTGTTTGGAAGCACCTCCGAGCGGGAGGTCAAAAAGCTGACGCCGCTGGTCGATAAGATCGAAGCGCTGGAGCCGCAGATGAAAGCGCTCTCCGACGATGCGCTTCGGGATCAGACCGCGAAATTCAAAGAGCGTCTTGCCAAGGGGGAGACCCTGGACGATCTGCTGCCGGAGGCCTTTGCCGCCGTCCGGGAGGCCGCGTACCGGGTGCTGGGGATGCGGCCCTACCGGGTGCAGCTCATCGGCGGCATCATTCTGCACCAGGGCCGCATCGCCGAGATGAAGACCGGTGAAGGCAAGACCCTGGTGGCCATCCTGCCTGCCTACCTCAATGCCCTGAAGGGCGAGGGCGTCCACATCGTCACGGTCAACGACTATCTGGCCAAGCGTGACTCCGAATGGATGGGCAAGGTCTACCGCTACATGGGCCTGCAGGTGGGTCTGATCGTCCACGATATGGATCCCGACGCCCGTCGGGCCGCCTACGCCGCCGACATCACCTACTGCACCAACAACGAGCTGGGCTTCGACTATCTGCGTGACAATATGGCCCTCTACAAGAAGGATCAAGTCCAGCGGGGCCACAGCTTCGCCATCGTGGACGAGGTGGACTCCATCCTCATCGACGAGGCCAGAACGCCGCTGATCATCTCCGGCAAGGGCGACGAGAGCTCCAAGCTCTACGAGATGGCGGATTTCTTTGTCTCCCGGCTGAAGAAGCGGGTCTACGCCACCACCGACGACAAGGAATCCCATGACGACGACGACTGCGACTACTATGTGGATGAGAAGGACCGCTCGGTGCAGCTCACCGCATCTGGCATCAAAAAGGCGGAGCAGTATTTCAACGTGGAGAACCTGGCCGACATGGAGAACTCCACCCTGTCCCACCACATCAACCAGGCCATGCGGGCCCGCGGCATCATGAAGAAGGACGTGGACTACGTGGTCAAGGACGGCCAGGTCATCATCGTGGATGAGGCCACCGGCCGCCTGATGTACGGCCGCCGCTACAACGAGGGCCTGCACCAGGCCATCGAGGCCAAGGAAGGCGTGAAGGTGGAAAGCGAGAGCAAGACCCTTGCCACCATCACCTTCCAGAACTTCTTCCGCCTCTACAAGAAGCTCTCCGGCATGACCGGCACGGCCATGACCGAGCAGGAGGAATTCAACGGAATCTACGCCCTGGACGTGGTGGAGATCCCCACCAATAAGCCCGTCATCCGCATCGACAACCCGGACGTGGTCTACAAGACCGAGGCAGGCAAGCTCCGGGCGGTGCTCCGCCAGATCGTGGAGTGCCACGAAAAGGGGCAGCCTGTGCTGGTGGGCACCATTTCCATCGAGAAATCCGAGCTGGTCTCCCGGATGCTGAAAAAGGAGAACATCGACCATGTGGTGCTGAACGCCAAGTTCCACGAGAAGGAAGCGGAGATCGTGGCCCAGGCCGGCAAGCTGGGCGCGGTCACCATCGCCACCAACATGGCAGGCCGCGGCACCGATATCGTGCTGGGCGGCAACCCCGAGTATATGGCCCTGGCCGACCTCCGCAAGCGGGAGGATATGACCGAGGAGCTGCTCATGGAGGCCAACGCCTACTCCGAGACGGAGGATCCCCAGATCCTGGCCGTCCGCGCAGACTTTGACGCCCTCTATCACAAATACAAGGAGATCACCGACGCCGAGGCCGAGCAGGTCCGGGCGGCTGGCGGCCTCTTCATCGTGGGCACGGAGCGCCACGAGTCCCGACGCATCGACAATCAGCTCCGCGGCCGTTCCGGCCGTCAGGGCGACCCCGGCGAGAGCCGCTTCTATCTGTCCATGCAGGACGACGTGATGCGTCTGTTCGGCTCCGAGCGCATCATCAATATGATGGAGAGCCTGGGCATCGACGAGGATACCCCCATCGACGCCAAGATCCTCTCCGGCGCCATCGAAAACGCCCAGAAGACCGTGGAAAGCCGCAACTACCAGGCCCGTAAGAACGTGCTGGAATACGACGACGTGATGAACACCCAGCGTAAGGTCATCTACGAGCAGCGTATGCAGGTGCTCAACGGCGAGGATCTGCAGAAGAACATCGAGGCCATGATGCGCTACGTGGTGGACTCCGAGGTGGAGAACAGCTTCGGCCAGTCCAACTACGTGGAGGACGCCGCCCAGCTGGAGGAGCTGATCGCCCAGTTCGAGGGCAAGTTCATTGCCCCCGGGGCCTGGCAGCCCTCCCGCGAGGAGATCGACAAGCTGGAAAAGGAGGATGTGAAGGAGCATCTTCTTGGTCTGATGCAGCAGGCCTATGCCGCCAAGGAGGCCGAGTACGGCAGCGCGACCATGCGCGAGGTGGAGCGGGTCATCACCCTTCGGGTGGTGGACGAGTATTGGATGGACAACATCGACGCCATGACCGATCTGCGCCAGGGCATCTCCCTGCGCTCCTACGGCAACGTGAACCCCGTGGTGGAATACAAGCGCGAGGGCTTCCAGATGTTTGAGGGCATGATCAACGCCATCAAGGAGGAGACCGTGCGCCGCCTCTTCGCCGTCCGCATCCGCAGCGATAAGGATATGGAGCGCAAGAAGGTGGCCACCGTCACCGGCACCGGCGGCGGAGACGGCACCGTCAAGCGCCAGCCCGTGGTCAACAAGACCAAGGTCGGCCCCAACGACCCCTGCCCCTGCGGCTCCGGCAAGAAGTACAAGAAGTGCTGCCGGGATAAGGATCTGGGGCGTACCCAGCCGTAGGGGCGGCCATTGGCCGCCCGGACGCGGAATGCAAAATGCAAAGTGCAAAATGCAAAGTGCAAAATGCAAAATGTCGGCAATCTGCCGGTCCAGCCCCGCAGCTGCTCTGTAGGGGGCGGCGTCTCGACGCCCCGGGGGTTCCGGGACGCACGCGCCCGTGGGCTGCGATAGGTGACGATTCCTTTGGAGGCCTCTATGCGTTTGAAAAAAAGCCTGCGCGCTGCGTTCGGAAAGGTCCCCAAGCCCTTCTACTTTGACGGGGATATGAATTATATCCGCGCCTACTATGATTATCGAAGGGACAACGAGCTGGACGCGTTCTTGATTGACGAGGTCACATGGTCTGATCTCGATCTGGATCGGGTGTTCAAGCGCATCAACCCCAAACGCTGCACCTCCGGAGAACAGTACCTCTACTATATGCTTCGCAGCCCCGCAGTGGACGCAAAGCGCTACGAAGAACGAAAGCAGCTGATCGAATACGCCCAGGCCGATCCCGAGCGCCGCTTGAAGGCGGAAAGCATCCTGGCCCGGCTGGGCTGTTCCAGACGGGCGGATCTGTGTCGGGCTTTTTCCCCCGCCCGGCACGGGGTCGGCTTGCTCCTGGTCTATCTTCTGTTTGTGCTGGTGTTGATCGGCACAGGCGTCTACGCGGCAATCGGAAGTGGGGTAGAACGCTTCTATCCGCTTTTGGTTTCCCTGCTGCTCAACTGCTATATCCATGAGTTTGGGAAGCGCCGCTCCCAGCGGGACTACGATACGGTGAACTATGTGGTCAACATGGTGTTTGCCATGCGGCGGCTCCGCAAGCTCCGCGACCCGGCGCTGGACAAGCAGATGCAACCGGCCTATGAGAGCCTGGACCGTCTGCAGGCGGTGATTCGCACAGGCGGCGTCTCCACCGGCATGGACAGCGGCGGCCTGCAGGACTTGATTTTGACGCTTACGCTGCTGGATCTGATCACATACGAGTTTCTGAAAAATAAGCTGGGTCGCTGTCACGACGATGTGTTTACGATCCACGAATACCTGGGTCGTCTGGACGCGGCCATCTCCATCGCATCCTACCGGGCCAGCCTTGCGTCCTATGCAGAGCCGGTCTTGCACTTCGCCCCGGAAAAGAAGCCCTTTGTGGACGGCGTTGCCCTGCTGCACCCCCTGCTGGACGAGCCTGTGGCAAACGATTGCGTGACGGAGCGCCCGATCCTGATCACCGGCTCCAACGCCTCCGGCAAATCCACCTATCTGAAAACCGTGGCTTTGGCCGCGCTGATGGCGCAGAGCATTTGTACCGTCCTGGCGGAGCGCTATGAGGCCACGGCCTTCCGAATCTATACTTCCATGGCGCTGCAGGACGACCTGCTGGCAGGGGAGAGCTACTACATCGTGGAAACCAAGTCTCTGAAACGCATTCTGGACGCGGCGGAGGAAGCCTTGCCCATATTATGCGTCGTGGACGAGGTACTGCGGGGAACAAACACCGTGGAACGCATCGCGGCTTCCAGTGAGGTGCTGCAGGCCATGGCGGACGACGGCCTGCTATGTCTGGCCGCTACCCATGATATTGAGCTGTGCGAGCTCTTGCAGGACGGCTTCGATCTCTATCACTTTGAGGAACAGCTGGGCGAGAACGAGATGCTGTTCGACTATGTGATCCGTTCCGGCAAAGCACGCTCCCGCAACGCGATCAATTTGCTGCAGCTCATCGGCTTCGATCGGCACATTGTGGATCGCGCCCACCAAAAAGCCAACCGCTATCTGGAAACAGGGGAGTGGAGGGCATGAAAAAGTCCTCTTTCGGAGGTAATACCTATGTTCTGCCGTGAAATCGACCTTTCTCAGTCTCCCCGCAAGGCCCACTACGACCACTTCCGGCATCTGCCGAACCCCCACGTCGGGGTGACGGTGGACGTGGACGTGACGGATCTGGTGCGGGTCTGCAAGGAAAAGGGCTGGTCCTTTTACCTTGCCTTCATCCGGGTCGCTGCTCTGGCGGCCAACGCCGTGCCGGAGCTGCGGCGGCGCTTGAAGGGGGAGGGGATCGTGGAATACGATTCCTGCGGGACTTCCCACATTGAGCTTTTGGAAAACGGCACCTACTGCTACTGCACCCTGCGCCACGACCCGGTCCAGAGCTGGGCGGACTATATGGACTATGCCGCCAAGGAGCGGGACAGGGCCAGAGCCGGGGCCTCCATCCAGGAGGACGCCGAGGTGGACAGCCTGCTGTTCATCACCTCTCTGCCCTGGCTCCATTACAGCGCCTTTGTCCAGCCCACCGGCGGGCCCGACGACTGCAACCCCCGGATCTCCTGGGGCAAATACGCCCCGGATCACCGCGGCAGGCTGATGCTGCCGGTGACCATATTGTGTCATCATTCATTGGTGGACGGATTGCAGCTATCCCAATTCTACCGGGAGACGGAACTTGCTATACAAGGAATATGTAATAAGGAATAAGTAATAAGTAATAAGTAATAAGTAATAAGTAGCAGCGCATCGGCAGTTTTTCCCGATTATCGTACACGTTGACTTATTACCTGTTACTTGTTACCTATTACCTATTACCTGCCAACCTCCCCCCGTTGGTGGACGGATTGCAGCTATCCCGATTCTACCGGGAGACGGAACTTGCTATACAAGGAATATGTAATAAGGAATAAGTAATAAGTAATAAGTAATAAGTAGCAGCGCATCGGCAGTTTTTCCCGATTATCGTACACGTTGACTTATTACCTATTACTTATTACCTGTTACCTGTTACCTGCCAATCTCCCTCATACCGCCCAACTATTACCTATTACTTATTACCTATTACTTCTCAAGGGATTGCCATGTTTCATACTCACTACCAACCCGAATATCTGACCTCCGATACCATTTCCGGCGGCGTCGTCCACTGCTTTTCTACGCGGCACGGCGGCGTTTCCACCGGGTATCTGTCCTCTCTGAACCTGGGCACCCACCGGGGGGACGAGTGGGACAACGTCTATGAGAACTACCGCCGCCTGGGGGCTGCCGTGGGCTTTGCCCCGGAGCAGACGGTCTTCACCCGCCAGACCCACACGGACATCGTGGCCCGGGTGGGCGCCGGAAACCGGGGAGACGGCCTCTTCCGGGAGGTGGAGCCGGAGCGGGACGGGATCTGCACCAACGAGCCCGGGCTGGCCCTGGTCTGCTTCGCTGCGGACTGCACCCCCATCCTGCTCCACGACCCCGTCCGCCACGCTGTGGCCGCCGTTCACGCCGGCTGGCGGGGCACTGCCAAGGGCATCGTCGCCCGGGCTGTGGAGACCATGACCCGGGAATTCGGCACCGACCCCGCCGATATCCAGGCCGCCATCGGCCCCTGCATCGGCCTCTGCTGCTTTGAGACGGGGCCCGAGGTCCCGGAGGCCATGCTTGCCGCCCTTGGGGAGGATGCTGCCCCGTTCATCCGTAGGGACGGCACCCTGCCGTCCGCCCTGGGAGGAGAGGCAGCAGAGAAATATCACCTGGATCTGAAACAGCTCAACGCCCTCTGGCTCCGCCGGGCGGGCGTCAGCCGGATCGACGTCTCCTGCGACTGCACCCGCTGTCGGCCCGACCGCTTCTGGTCGCACCGCTTTGCCGGGCAGGAGAGAGGCTCCATGGCGGCTGTGATCATGCTGAAGGAATAGGAGGCGATTTCGCTGAAACGAGGATTGTGCCTTCTTTTGATCGTCGTATTGCTGAGCGGCTGCGCCTTGACGCCCGCCGTCACGGAGAGCACCCAGCCGCCGGAGACGGAGACCCGGGAGCCGGATCCCGCCCGGGACGCCCAGAAGCCCAAGGGCTTCGGGCTTGCCTACGTGCCGGAGTACGGCTTCAATCCCTATGACTGCGTCTGCGTCACGAACCGCCCCGTGTGCTCCCTGGTCTATGAGAGCCTGTTCGTGCTGAACAACAGCTTTCAGCCGGAGCCGGTGCTCTGCGACCGCTTTGCCGTTTCCGAGGACGGAAAGAACTATCTGATCACCCTCTGCGGGGAGGCCAGCTTTTCCGACGGTTCTCCGCTGACGGCGGACGACGCCGTGGCCTCCCTGCGGGCCGCCAGAGATTCCGCGTATTACGGCTCCCGCTTCTCCAACGTGCTGGAGTTTTCCTCCAGGGACGCTCTGACGCTGGAGATCAGCCTCTCCCAGGCCTATGAGAATCTGCCGCAGCTGCTGGACGTGCCCATCGTCAAGGCCGGGACCCAGAACGAGACCCGCCCCATCGGCACCGGGCCCTACGTCTTCTCGGAGGAACGGAACGGCCTCTGTCTGCGGCGCAGCCGGAGCTGGTGGCAGGACGCCCTTGCCCCGGTGGAGTATGACAGCATCGCCCTGACCGCAGCCGCGGATCCCACGGCAGTGCGGGACAGCTTCGAGTTCGGCGATATCACCCTGGTCTGCGCGGATCTCAACTCTCCCAACGCGGTGGGCTACCGCTGCGATTACGAGCTGTGGGACTGCCCCACCACCACCATGGTGTATCTCGGCTTCAACCTGTACAGCGACCTGTTCTCCGACGACGACATCCGCGCTGCCGTGACCCACATGATCGACCGGGACAGCCTGACCGTCTCGGTCTGCAAGGGCTTCGGGGAGGAGGCCTGCCTGCCCTGCGCGCCGGACAGCCCGCTCTATGACGAGACCCTTGCGTCGACCTATTCCTATGACGAGGAAGCGGTGGCGAAGCTGTTCCGGACCATGAGCGTCCGCTCCCACGACCCGGGGAGCCTGCTGGTCTGCTCGGCGGATCCCACCCGGGTGGAGCTGGCGCGCCGCTTGGCGGAGGCCATGACCGCGGCAGGCCTGCCCATGGAGGCCAGCATCGTGGACGCCGAAAGCTTCCGCGATCGCCTGGAACGGGGCCGCTACGACGCCTTTCTGGGGGAGACCCGCCTGTCCGGAAACTTTGATCTGACGGAGTTCTTCCGTGCTGACGGCAGCCTTTGCTACGGCGGCATCCGAAGCGCCGACATGGAGCAGCTTGCCCGGGACACGCTGGAAAACTCCGCCAACAGCAACGACCTCTACCGGGGCGTGATGGACAACGCCTATTTCTGCCCGCTGCTGTTCAAATCCTACGCCGTGATGGCCAACCGCGGCATCATCGACAGCCTGCAGCCTGCGGTGGACTGCGTGTTCCACCTGCCCGGCGGCCGGAGCCTGGCCGACGCCAGCGTGACCTACGCGGAGCTGAGCGGGGAAGAGGAGGAAACAGAACCCGAAACGGAGGAAGCACCATGAGCTATGCCGATCAAGTCTATATCGAAACCTGCAAGCGCATTTTGACCGAGGGCGTCCGGGACGACGAGCTGCCCGTCCGGCCCCACTGGGAGGACGGGACGCCTGCCCACACCGTCAAGCTCTTCGGCGTCGTCAACCGCTACGATCTGCGGAAGGAATTCCCGCTGATGACCCTGCGCCGCACCTACTACAAGTCCGCCATCGACGAGCTGCTGTGGATCTGGCAGAAGAAATCCAACCGGGTATCAGAGCTGAGCTCCCGCATCTGGGACGCCTGGGCCGATGAAAACGGCACCATCGGCAAGGCCTACGGCTACCAGCTGGGGATCAAGCATCACTATCCGGAGGGGGACTTCGACCAGGTGGATCGGGTGCTCTACGATCTGAAGCACAACCCCCAGAGCCGCCGCATTCTGACCAACCTGTACAACCATGCGGATCTGAGCGAAATGGCCCTGTACCCCTGCGCCTACTCCATGACCTTCAACGTCAGCGGCAAGGTGCTCAACGCCATTCTGAACCAGCGCTCCCAGGATATGCTGGCTGCCAACAACTGGAACGTGGTGCAGTATGCCGCCCTGGTCTGTATGCTGGCCCAGGTCTCGGGGCTGATCCCCGGCGAGCTGGTCCACGTGATCGCCGACTGCCATATCTACGACCGCCATATTCCCATGGTGGAAAAAATGATCTCGCTGCCCCCCTACGAGGCCCCCAAGGTCACCCTGGATCCCACGGTGACGGACTTCTATGCCTTCACCAAGGACAGCTTCACTGTGGAAAATTACAGGTATCACCCCTTTGACGAGAAGATACCCGTTGCAATTTAGGAGAATGAAATGAACGCCATTGTCAACGTCACCCCCTATTGGGGCATCGGAAAGAACGGAAAGCTGCTGGTCTCCATTCCCACGGATCTCCAGCGCTTCCGGGAGCTTACCATCCATAAGACCGTGATCTACGGCCGCAAGACCCTGGAGACCTTCCCCGGCGGCCACCCGCTGCGGGAGCGGGAGAACATCATCCTGACCCACGACAAGGAATTCACCGCAGAGGACGCCATCATCTGCCACGACCTGGACGAGCTCAAGAGCGTCCTGCGGGATCGCTACAGCGAAAACCTCTGGGTCATCGGGGGCGAGAGCGTCTACAAGCTTCTGGTGCCCCACTGCGAGAAGGCCTACGTCACCTTCAGCTACACCGAGCTCAAGGCGGACAAGTTCTTCCCCAACCTGAACCGGAACGAGAACTGGTTCGTCAGCGCCATCCAGCCCACCCAGATCGAGGGCCGCACGCCCTACCGCTTTGTGGAGTATACCAACACGAAGCCACTGCCCCTGTGAGAATGCATAATTCATAATGCATAATGCATCATAAGGGAACCGTGCCGTAGCGGCGCACACCGGTGCGCCACGGGACGCACCGATTGACGCATTCCGTCCTTGATCATACGAAATGCAAAAACCATTGATTTTTTGCTTGTCATAGGATACAATAATCATGCTGAACATCGTCCTTGTGGAGCCGGAGATCCCCCAGAACACCGGGAACATCTCCCGCACCTGCGCCGCCACGGGCAGCCGGCTCCATCTGATCAAGCCCCTGGGCTTCGATATTTCCGACCGCCAGCTCAAGCGGGCCGGTCTGGACTACTGGCATCTGCTGGACGTACGGGTCTATGAGAATCTGGACGACTTCTTTGCCAAAAACGATGTGCGCCAGATGCGCCTGTTTTCCACCAAGGCGCCCCGCTGCTACACCGAGGCGGATTACGCCGACGAGTGCTATCTCTTTTTCGGCAAGGAGACCAAGGGGCTGCCCGAGGAATTCCTCTACGCCCACCCCGAGGACTGCGTCAAGCTGCCCATGATCCCGGAGGCCAGGTCGCTGAACCTGTCCAACTCCGTGGCCGTGGGGGTCTTCGAGGCCCTGCGGCAGCTGGGCTTCCCCCATCTGCGCCGGTGGGGGAAAATGAACGAAGCAAAACAATCCGCAAACGCGGAAGAATAATGGGAGGTCACTATGAATTACAACAAGAAGTCTGTTGAAGATGTTGACGTGCGCGGCAAGCGGGTCCTCTGCCGCTGCGACTTCAACGTCCCCACCAAGGAAGGCAAAATCACCAGCGACAAGCGTATCGTGGCCGCACTGCCCACCATCAACTACCTGCGCCAGCACGGCGCCCGGGTCATTCTCTGCTCCCACATGGGCAAGCCCAAGAACGGATACGATCCCGCCCTGAGCCTGAAGGTCGTGGCGGATCGCCTGAGCGAGCTCCTGGGCGTCGAGGTCAAGATGTCCAAGGACGTGGCCGGGGAAGACAGCAAGCGCCTGGCCGCCGCGCTGAAGGACGGCGACGTGATGCTGCTGGAGAACACCCGCTTCGAAAAGGGTGAGACCAAGAACGATCCGGAGCTGAGCAAGGCTCTGGCTGAGCTGGCCGATCTGTTCGTCAACGACGCCTTCGGCTCCGCCCACCGCGCCCACTCCTCCACTGCAGGCGTGGCCGACTATCTGCCCGCTGTCTGCGGCTACCTGATCGCCAAGGAGGTCGGCATCATGGGCAAGGCCCTGGCCGATCCCGAGCGCCCCTTCGTGGCCATTCTGGGCGGCGCAAAGGTCTCCGACAAGCTGAACGTCATCAACAACCTGCTGGAGAAGGTGGACACTCTCATCATCGGCGGTGGCATGGCCTACACCTTCCTGGCCGCCAAGGGCTACAGCGTGGGCACCTCTCTGCTGGACAGCGAGAAGATCGACTACTGCCGTGACATGATGAAGAAGGCCGAGGAGAAGGGCGTGAAGCTGCTGCTGCCGGTGGATACCGTGGTGGCCAAGGCCTTCCCCGATCCCATCGACGGGCCTGTTGAAGTTCACACCGTGGCCTCCGACGCCATCCCCGCCGACTGCATGGGCCTGGACATCGGCGAGAAGACCCGCGAGCTCTTCGCCGGGGCGGCCAAGGCTGCCAAGACCGTGGTCTGGAACGGCCCCATGGGCGTGTTCGAGAACCCCACTCTGGCCAAGGGCACCATTGCCGTGGCCCAGGCGCTGGCGGATTCCTCCGCGGTGACCATCGTGGGCGGCGGCGACTCTGCGGCGGCCTGCGAGCAGCTGGGCTTTGCCGACCGGATCACCCATATCTCCACCGGCGGCGGCGCTTCCCTGGAATTCCTGGAGGGTCTGGAGCTGCCCGGCATCGCCTGCCTGCAGGACAAGTAAATCCACTGACATTTGTATAATAGTCACAAAAACAGCACCCGGATTTTGTCTGGGTGCTGTGTATTTTATTCATACTATTTTCATATCTTTGTGGTATAATGACAATGTGGAAAACCACGTCGCAAGCGCGCGGAAGGAGTAATGTATTCATGAACATTTTGTTCTACCTCACCCCAAAGGCCAGCTGCGAGGTACTCTACGACGATGAATCCATCCGGGAGGCATTGGAACGGATGGAGATCTCCGGATTTGCCGCCCTCCCGATCATCCACAAGGAGGATGGCGTTTATCAAGGCACCCTGACGGACGGAGATCTGCTTTGGGCCCTCAAGAATCGCTGCAACTTCGATCTGAAGGAAGCCCAGGCCCACAGCATCATGGAAATCGCCCACCGAAAGAACTATTTGCCGGTCTCCGTTTCCACCGACATGAACGATTTGCTGCAAAAAGCCCTGGATCAAAACTTCGTTCCCGTGGTGGACGACCGAGGCACCTTCATCGGCATCGTGACCCGCCGTTCCATTATGGCGCAGTACGTAGAGAGCAGCTGGAAAAAAACGCACGAAACGGCTTGAAGAAGTCATATTTGATAAGCAAAAACGGGAGCCTTGTCGGCTCCCGTTTTTGCGTCAGACTGTCAAAGAACTTCCTACATTCATTTTTCCCGGATGCAGGCAGAATTGAGAATTGAAAGTTGAAAGTTGAAAATGAAGGTGTTTTTTAAATTGCCATTTAAAAAAGAAATCCAAGCTGCGAAATAGACTTTTCTCGTTTTTTTGGCCTGTAATTACACAGCAAAAGAATCATTGAGCTGGAATTCTCCACTTTTCTTCTCATCGGTCAAATGGCAATTTGAACGATACCACAACTTTCAACTTTAAATTTTCAACTTTCAACTTTTTTGCCCTGCTGACGTGAAAGAGAGAGAGACTCGGCTCCCTTTTTTGCATTTTCTACGGGTTTTCCGGCACGCAGAACCAATCCTCCGATGGCGTCAGCGGCGCGGTGCTTGCGCTGCTTCCCTCCAGGACCACCACGCTCTTGATCTCCGGCAGGGAGCTCAGGGTGGCCGTGATGGAGCGGATCGCCAATTCCCGATCCTGGGGGTCCGCCGGGAGGGTGTTTTCCGCAAGCCGCACGGTGCAGACGTGATTGGCCGTGGTGACAGACAGGGGAGCGGAGACGCTGGAGAAGGGGGATCTCAGCCCGTTCTGGGAGCTTCTGGCCAGCAGGGCCATCAACAGCGCTTCCTCCTGGGTGGCGTTGCCCCTGGCACGGGTGCGGACGGTGAGCCGGTGCAGCAGATCGTCGGACTTGCCGGGCAGGCAGAGCGTCCCGGCGAATTCGCCCAGCTCCTCCCGGATCGGGCCCACCACCGAGGTGTCCATCAGCCAGGGCTCAGAGAGGCTCAGCCACACGTAGGGGGTCAGCTTTCTGCCCTGGGAATAGATCTGGACCTGGTTGATGCCGTTCAGCTCGCACAGGGTGTTCACCACGCTCAGGATCGTGAGCTGTTCGGTCTGTTCCCCCTCCGGCCGGTTGGTGAAGAAGTCCTCGTTGAAGTCCACGGAGCAGATCCCGTTCTCAACGCTCACGTCGTCCAGGATGGCGGTGCCCGTCGGCAGGGCCATCCGCATACCGCCGCTCTGGGGCGCGCTGAGCAGGAGCTCCAGCACGTACTGGGCGTTCTGCTGCAGCTCCTCCGGCTTCATCATCGGCACGGTCCGCTTCTCTGTCAGCAGGAAGCGGCCGGATTCATCGGCGTAGTACAGGGTGACCTCCTGGTTTTGCTCCGGGTCTTCGCCGTTGTCGTAGAGCAGCATATCGTCTGCGGTGAGCAGCACGTCGTCGCCCACGGCGCCGCCCCTGGAGCGCACCTTGATCCGCACCTTGTGGATCCCGTCCAGGGCCAGACCGGTTTTGGCCAGGCAGGCGTAGGCAAGATTGTGGTCGAATTCCGACGGGGTATGGGCGTTCTGGGTGAGCATGATCTCCAGCGTACTGCCCCGGCGGAGCACCACGCTCAGCACGGTGTCCTGGGAGAAGGGGGAGACCAGCTCGCTGCTCAGCGGCCCGTCGAAATAGAGCTCGAACAGCTTCTGATCCGTATAGCGATCCGTGCCCAGATCCCGTGTCTCGGCGCGAATGACGCCGTCCTCGGCGGCGTAATCCGTCTTGGCCGTCCGGTAGTAGAACGTGACGGGCTGGGTCATGACCTCGGCCTGCTCCGTTTCCCCGCAGGCAGCCAGAAGAAGAACTGCAAATAGCAGCAGAAGAATGATCCGTTTCATTTCTTTGCCTCCTCCCGGGTGGGATTCTGGGGGAAGCTCAGCCGGAAGCAGGAGCCGCCGCCCTCCCGATCGGTCACGGTGACAGAGCCGTCGTTCCGGGCCACCATGTCGGAAACGATGGAAAGCCCGAGTCCCGCGCCGCCGGCCTTCCGGGAGCGGGCCTTGTCCACCCGGTAGAAGCGCTCAAAGATGTGGGGCTTTTCCGACTCCGGGATCCCGAGGCCAGTATCCTCCACGGAGATGATCACGCTGTCGGGGACGAAGGATGCCCGGAGCAGGACCTCTCCGCCGGAGGTGTTGTATTTGATGCCGTTTTCCACCAGGTTGAACAGGATCTGATACAGGTCGTCGGCAGTGACCAGCACCACAATGTCCTCCGGGCATTCCAGACGCAGCCGGATCTCCTGCCTCCGGGCCACCGGCGTCAGCATTCGAAGCACCCGATCCGCCACGGGCCGGACGATGACCAGCTCCCGCTCCTCGGAGGGCTGGGAATCCAGCCGCGTCAGCTCCAGCAGCTTTGCGGTAAGCCGCGTCAGCCGATCCGCCTCGTTGCCCACGTCAGCGACAAATTCCCGCATGGTATCCTGATCCATGTCGTTTTGCAGGATGGAGTCGGTGAGCAGCTTGATGGAGGCCAGCGGCGTTTTCAGCTCGTGGGAGGCGTTGGAGACAAACTGTTTCCGGACGCGCTCGGACTGGTCCAGACGCTGGGCGAGCTTGTTGAAGGCCTGGCAAAGCCGGGATACCTCGTCGTTGCCCCGCTCCGGCAGGCGCACGGAATAGTCCCCGCCGTGCAGCTTGCCGACAGAGACGAACAGATCCCCCATCCTGCGGGAGAAGATCACGGAAAAGAGGATCGAAATGATGATGACCAGAAGCTCAAGGCAGACGGAGATCCAGAAGATCATCTGCTGCAGGCCGTCGATCAGAGCGGCCTGATCCGCGTCCCGCTCCAGCAGATAGACAGAGCCGATGATCCTGTTATAGGACACGATGGGCATGGCGGCCTTGGTGATGATCATTCCGTTCTCATAGCGGATATAGACCGCGTCGCTGCCCTCCAGCGCTGTGGTGACCTCCGGGTAGAGGATCAGCCGATTCCGGTTTCCGGCGGAGTCGAGAGAGTCGTAGATGCAGCGGCCCCCGGCGTTGGTGACCACCACCCGGGCTGTGTGCAGGTCGTGCACCGACAGCGTGGCCTCCCGCACAGTTTCCTCGTCCAGCTCCTCGCTGTTGGTAAAGGCGGAAACAATGAGCTGTGCCTTATCCAGGATCGCGTTGCGCTGGGCCGTATAGGTGAGCCGCCGGATCATGATGGGGGCGGAAAAATTCAGGAACAGAAGTACCGTAGAGGTGATCAGCACGCAGGCCGCGGCGTAGCGCAGCTGGGAGCTGCGGAACGGGTGCGGCGGCCGATATTCAGACTTTGAAATAGTACCCAACTCCCCACTTAGTCAGAATGTGCACAGGGTTCGCGGGATCCCGCTCCAGCTTTTCCCGGATGCGGCGGATGTGGACGTCCACGGTACGGATATCGCTGCGATAATCGTCGCCCCAGATGATGTCCAGCAGGTTCTCCCGGGAGTAGACCCGGTTCGGATTGCGGATCAGAAGCTCCACCAGGTCAAATTCCTTGGCGGTCAGCTCCACGGGGACGCCGTTTTTCAGCGTGCTCCGGCTTTGGGAGTCCAGGGTGATGGAGCCGCGGATGATCTTCGTCTCGGCCTCCTGCCTGGAGGTGCGCTTCAGGATCGCCCGGATCCGCGCCTTGAGCTCCAAAATGTTGAAGGGCTTGGTCAGATAGTCGTCCGCGCCGCAGTCGAAGCCCAGCAGCTTGTCCATATCCTCGGTCTTGGCTGTGAGCATGATGATGGGAACGTCGGAAAACTGACGGATGCGGCGGCAGGCCTCCAGGCCGTCCATGCCCGGCATCATCACGTCCAGCACGATCAGCCGGACGTCCGGATCCTGGGCGAGGCGAATGGCCTCCAGGCCGTCGCTGCCGGTGACCACCTGATAGCCCTCGTTTTCCAGATTGTAGGCGATTCCCTTGACCAGAAGCTCCTCATCGTCAATGATCAGTATTTTCATTGCTGTCCTCCACATAAACGTAATCACGCAGTTTCTCGAAGATCCCTTCGCCGATGCCGCTGACGTTCATCAGCTCTGCGGCCTGCCGGAAGGGGCCGTTGGCCTCGCGGTAGGCAAGAATGCGCTGTGCCCGTACCTCGCCGATCCCGGGAAGCGTCATCAGCTCCTCCAGACCGGCCCGGTTCAGATCGACCCGTCCCGCCTCCGTCGGCGGGGCCTCGGGGGAGCTTGCCGGGAGCGAGCGGCTTTGCGCCTCGGTGGACGCGGGATGCTGCGTGGTCAGCAGGATCCCGTCAACGGAACGCCTGCCCAGGAAAAAGCCCGCCATCCCAAGCAGAAAACACAGAGTCAGAGCGGGATACAGCAGTCTTCGGAATTTTTGCATGGCAAGAACCGCTCCTTTCCGTTGACAAGCGGCGATTTTCTGCTATAATTCTACATATACAATGCACGTCGAACACAACGAACGGAAGGCCCCTTCGGATCCTGCGGCGCTCCGCTCCTATTATAGCACATCCGATGGGGTCAGGGCAACTTGGAATTCTCAAAAATGGTGAAAAAGATGAAAAAATCCAGAGCGTTATCTGTTATTCTTTTGCTCAGTCTGCTGCTTTCTGTGCTCAGTCTGCCTGTTTTTGCCGCGGCTGCGGAGACGGAGACGACGGACGCCACTGAGGAAACGGCCGCACCCTGGGAGAATGATCTGACCGGCTACCGCCAGAATCTGCTTGCCGACGCGCCGGAGTATGAGGCGGGCTGCGAGACGGCCCTGCTCCTGGAGCTCAATTCCGGCACCGTGGTCTACGCGAAGAACGCGGAGTCCATGGTCTATCCCGCCAGTCTGACCAAGATCATGACCTGCATGGTGACCCTGGAGTACGCCTCCAAGGATCTGGATAAAATGGTGACGGTCTCGGATACCGCCCTGGCGGGCATCGCGGAGGCCGGCGGCGACGTGCGCCTGCAGGCAGGGGAGCGGCTGACGCTGCGGGATCTGCTCTATTATCTGATGGTCAATTCCACCAACGAGGCCGGCAACGTCATCGCCGAGTACGTGGCGGGGGACATCCCCTCCTTCGTCAGTCTGATGAACAAGACCGCCAGGGATCTGGGCTGCACCGGCACGCGCTTTGCCAACACCCACGGGCTCCACGAATCCGGCCACTACACCACGGCCCGGGATCTGAGCATCATCACCCGCAAGGCGCTGACCTACGAGCTCTTCCGCGAGATCACCAATACCGCGGAGTACACCGTGCCTGCCACCAACCTCTCCGACGAGAAGAAGCTCACCACCACGAACTATCTGATCCTGAACGACGGCAACCGTTACCTGGCCGACAACGGCAACTACTACACCTACTATCTGGAGGAAGCCTCCGGCATCAAGACCGGTTATACCAGCGCGGCGGGCCGCTGCGTCATTTCCCGGGCCAACGACGGGAATATGGATCTGCTGTGCATCATCATGGGCGCCGAGACCAGAATGATGTCCGACGGCAGCGCCCGCTACGATAACTTCGTGGAGGCCAAGAAGCTGTTCAACTACGGCTTCTCCAACTTCGCCTACGCGAAGGTGGCCACAGCAGGCATGGCGCCCATGTTCTCCGTGGACGTGCAGTACGCCAAGGACAAACGGGGCGTGGTGCTGATCCCGTCTGCGGACGTGAGCTGCCTGCTGCCCAAGGAATACGACAAGGACAAGGTGACCACCAGCTACGAGCTGAACGATGCGAAGGGCCTTGTGGCTCCGCTGGAGAAGGGCCAGAAGGTGGGCACCCTCTATATGTACTACGACGGAAAGGTGGTCGGCACCACGGAGCTGGAGACCCTGACCGCAGTGGAGGAAAAGGGCGTGGACAAGGCCCTGGCCGAGCTGATCGGCAAGGATACCCCGGATGAGGAAAAGAGCCTGCTTCAAAAGCTGCTGGGCTATTGGTACGTTCCCATTGTGGCGATCGTGGGCCTGTTCCTGCTGCTGATCGTCCGCAATGCCATCTACCGTCACAGCCGCCGCAAGAACCTGGAACGCCGCCGCAGACGGGCCATGATCCGGGATGCCAAGGCAGCCGAGAGCCAGAGAAGGGCGGCCCGGCGGAATCCTTCGGTGGATATGAGCCAGCAGACCCGGCGCGTACCCTCGGTGTACCGTGACAGCCGGGACCGTTCCGACCGGGGAGGCAGACCGTGAGCGGGCCGATCCCCTCCCCGTGGGAGCAGCTGCGCCAGCGCTGTGAGCAATGCAGGGCCTGCGCCCTGTGCGAGACGAGAAACCGGGTCGTCTTCGGCGTGGGAAAGCAGGACAGCCCCATCCTCTTTGTGGGCGAGGGCCCCGGCCAGCAGGAGGATCTCCAGGGAGAGCCCTTTGTGGGCGCCGCCGGCAGGCTCCTGGACGAGATGCTGTCCATCATCGACCTGGGCCGGGATAACTGCTATATTGCCAACGTGGTCAAATGCCGTCCCCCCGGCAACCGGGATCCCCGGGAGGAGGAGCAGGCTGCCTGCGTGGGCTATCTGCAGGAGCAGATCCAGCTGATCCAGCCCAGGCTGATCATCTGCCTGGGCCGGATCGCCGCAGGGGTCCTGATCCGGAAGGACTACCGCATCACAAGGGAGCATGGCCAGTGGACGAACCGAAACGGGGTCTGGTACACGGCCATCTACCATCCCTCGGCCCTGCTGCGGGATCTGAACCGACGCCCGGAGACCTTCCTGGATCTGCTGAACATCCGGGACAAGGTCCGGGATGTATGCCCGGAGGTATATCCATGACGACAACGATGAACAGGAAACAACGGTATCAGCTGCTGCTTCCGGTGGTCTTTGCCCTGGCCTGGCCCACCATGCTGGAGGAAACGATGCAGACCGCCGTGCAGTATATCGACACGGCCATGGTGGGCAAGCTGGGCACGGACGCTACCGCTGCCGTGGGCTCCACCACCACGGTCAACTGGCTGATCGGCACCACGGTCTATGCCTTCGGCATCGGCTTTTTGGCCTATATCTCCCAGGCACTGGGCGCGGGGGAGAGCGAACGGGCCAAGCGGGCCTCCGCCCAGTCCGTGCTGATGGTGCTGCTGACGGGATGCCTCTTTACGGTGTTCACCACCTGCCTGAGCCCCTACGTTCCGGGCTGGATGCAGGTGGAGGAACGGCTTCGCCCCCTGGCATCCCGCTATTTTATGATCCTGTACCTGCCCATGCTGCCCCGGGCGGCCAGCGTGATCTTCGGTACGGTGCTCCGGGCAGCGGGAGACACCAGGACGCCCATGCGGGTGGGCGTGGGCGTGAACCTTATGAACGTGGTGCTGAACTTTCTGCTGATCTATGAGAGCAGGACGGTTTCGATCTTTGGCGGCAGCTTCACCATGTGGGGCGCCGGCCTCGGCGTCACCGGCGCGGCCATCGCCAGCGCGGTCAGCTTCACCTTCGGCGGCGTGCTCATCACGGTGGCCCTGTTCCGGCACCGTGCCGTCTCTCCCAAGGGCTATTCCATCCGCCCGGACAGGACCGTGCTTCGCCCCTTCTTCCGGGTCGCCCTGCCCAATATGGCCCAGCGCTTCACCACCTCTCTGGGCTACGTGGTCTTCGCGTCCATGATCAACGCCCTGGGCGATATCGCCACCGCGGCCCATACAGTGGCCAATACGGTGGAGTCCGCCTTCTATATCCCGGGCTACGGGATGCAGGCCGCAGCCGCCACCTTGACCGGCAACGCCATCGGAATGCGGGACCGTCAGCGCCAGAAGGATCTGTCTGTGCTGATCGTCCTGCTGGAGGTGGTCATGATGCTGGTGACCGGCGGCCTCCTCTTTGCCTTTGCCCCGCAGATGGTTCGGCTGTTCAGCAAGGATCCGAAGGTCATCACCCTCGGCAGCACAGTGCTGCGGATGGTGGCCTGCTCCGAGCCCATCTTCGGCATCTCCATCGTTGTGGAGGGAATGCTCCAGGGCGCCGGCAGGACCCGCGCCCCCTTCGCGTTCAACGTGGCGGGGATGTGGGGCGTCCGCATCCTGGGAACCTTTTTGTGCATCCGATTCCTGCACGGCGGCCTGGTGTCCGCCTGGGCCTGCATGATCGCCCACAACATTCTGCTTTGTCTGCTTTTTGTCATCTATTACCGTATGCTGGAAAGGAAAACATTCAATGGGAAAGACTGCGATCTATCCGGGGTTCTTTGACCCCTTCACCAACGGCCATCTGGACATCGTCCGCAAGGCCTCCGAGATCTTCGACCGGGTCTATATCGTCATCGGCGTCAACGCCGAGAAGCACCGCTCCTTCCCGGCGGATCGGATCGCCGAGGCCATCACGGAAACGCTGCAGGATCAGAAGATCCGGAACTGCGAGGTCGTGATCTGGAACGGCCTGGTGGCGGAATACGCCCGGCTGAAAAACACGGATTACATGATCCGGGGCCTGCGGAACAACATGGACTATAACTACGAGGAAAACGTGGCCTCCGTCAACAAGCTGATCAACCCCGAGCTGGAGTACATCTACTTCCGCTCCAACAATGTGGCGGTGTCGTCCACCATGGTCAAGGAGCTGAACAGCTTCGGCAAGGACGTGTCCCAATACGTCCCCGCCGCGGTGCTCCCCTTACTGAAATAGCCTTCCCCTTGAGGGGAAGGTGGCCTCCGGCGTCTCACGGAAGCCGGAGGACGGATGAGGTGGGGCTCAATGGACGTTCCACAAACCGGAGGGAGAGATTACCATGCCAAAGACCGAAAACCAGAAGTTGAAACTGCTTTTGCTGAAGGACTATCTGGAGCAGAATACCGATCCGGATCACCCTGCCTCCATCCACGACCTGACGGCCTATATGGAGGCCAACGGCGTGTCCGCCGAGCGCAAGAGCATCTACCGGGACATTCAGCTGCTGATGGAGCATGGCTGCGACATCGTGGCCACCAAGGGCAAGACTGCGGGCTATTTCCTGGCCTCCGGCGCCTTCGACCTGGCGGAGCTGAAGCTCCTGGCCGACGCGGTCCTGGCCTCCAAGTTTCTGACGGAGAAGAAGTCCGCCCAGCTGCTGAAAAAGCTGGGGACGCTGACCAGCCGCCACCGTGCGGTGGAGCTGCGCCGGGATCTGGTGGTCTCGGGCCGGGTGAAGTCCATGAACGAGAGCGTGATCTACAACGTGGACGCGCTGCACGAGGCCATCCGGGCCGACAGCCAGATCAGCTTCCGATATTTTGAGTGGGACCGGGCCAAGGAGCGGGTCTTCCGCAAGGACACCCGTGTCGCCAGCCCCTGGGCCCTTTGCTGGGACGACGACAACTACTATCTCATCGCCCACACCGCCGAGCACGGCATCACCCACTTCCGGGTGGACAAGATGACCAATATCCGCCAGACCGGCCAGCCCCGGATCCAGACGGAGCAGACCCGGAGCCTGGATCTCGCCAGCTACGGCAAGCAGGTGTTCGGTATGTTCAACGGCAGCCTGCGGCAGGTGCGGATGCGCTTCGAAAACAGCCTGGCCGGGGTGGTGATCGACCGCTTCGGCAAGGATATCATGCTGATCCCCGACGGCCCCGACCACTTTACCTGCATGGCCGAGATCATGGTTTCTCCCATCTTCTACGGCTGGATCGCCTCCTTCGGCACCCGTGTCCGCCTGCTGTCTCCCGCCGACGTCGTGGCGGAATTCGAGAACCATATTCATTCCATGATTGAGCTTTATGAAAAGCCTTCCCCTTGAGGGGAAGGTGGCAGCGGGCGTCCCCCGCAAGCCCGCTGACGGATGAGGTGGATTATCGACCAAAGAAATTCTTCATGAAAGGGCATGCGTATGAAAGACCGCAAGGAACTCCTCCGCGCCGTGAAATTCACGCTTTTTTCCGTCTCCGCCGGGATCGTTCAGATCGGCGTCACCTTTCTGATCGCCCATTTTCTGATCCCCCAGGACGAGCTCTATTGGATCCCCTATCTGATCGGCCTGATCTGTTCGGTGGTCTATAACTTCACCGTAAACCGGAAGTTCACCTTCCACTCGGCGGCCAACGTCCCCGTGGCCATGGCGAAGGTCTTCGGGTTCTACTGCGTCTTCACGCCCCTGTCCACCCTGTGGGTCAAGTATTTCACCGAGACGCTCCATTGGAACGAGATCATCGTCCAGGGCGGCACCATGCTGATCAACTTCGTCACGGAGTATCTTTTCACCCGCTTCGTGGTCTTCCGCAACCAGATCGACAACGACGGCACCCAGTCCTGAACGTCCCTGCGGCCGCCGAGGTTCGGTAGCGGCGCACACCGGTGCGCCACGGAACCAGCCCCTGTAGCGGCGCACACTGTGCGCCACGGCTCAGGGTTCACGGTTCAGAGTCCGTAGGGGCGCACATCGTGCGCCCGCCCCCTCGTAGGGACGGCACTCTGCCGTCCGCATCCCCGCAGCGGCCACCCACCCCCGCCGTAGGGGCGGCTCTTACCCCACGAGGGGTGAGCAGCCCGGTTTGCGAAGCAAACAATCGCCCGATGGGCGATCCAACCAGGTGCGTTGTTCGAACCCGCCCGCGTCGTCGGAACGCTCGGGGCGTCGGGGACGCCGCCCCCTACGCGGGGAACACCGTTCCATATCGTAGCGCGGGCTATTAGCCCGCATACCCATGTCCGTTGTTCGAACCAGGTCGCGGCGTCGGAACCCGGCAGGATTTGCCTCCGG
>JAEEGF012417054.1_pt1 | contig 71964 bp, 69 predicted proteins | sample 9134171 | NCBI WGS metagenome assembly JAEEGF01 (sample SAMN16246542, study PRJNA631951) | gut metagenome | biome: gut microbiome; feature: rumen; material: AP-attached | host: Bos | place: Iran: Karaj | collected 2018-10 | reverse complement strand
AATGAGATTGGAAAAGATAAAAAACAGATTAATTCACATCCGGCGCATATTCTGTAACCGTCATTACATCATTGCCCTGAATGTCAGGTTTTTCTTTGGATTTTTTAAGATAAGCATCGAAAAATTCGATAAAGCACTTACAGAGGTTTTCGTGCATTAAGTCTGCGTCGAGCTTTCCGGTCAGGCTATTAATGGATATCATGTGCTTCATATCCGAGAAGCCGACATGCGCCATATCCTTAAAAATGACACTGTAAGCAGGAGCCTTGTGATCGATGAAAACTCTGGTCTCGGCTTTTAAGTTGCCCTTGCAGCTTATCTGAAGGAAGGGCTTTTCCTGAATACGTCCGTGATTATCTCCAAAGGGAGCGCCGTCTATATTGATTCCGCAGACTATCTCAGGTTCATCGAAACAGAGAGCATAGGCTGTGGCTCCGCCGAGCGAATGACCGCAGGCTGCGATTCCGGGTGCAAAATCAATCATGTCGGAAAGATTTTCCTTGGCATAATCTATGGCATTCATAGTATCTTTTTCCCATTCTGAAATTCTGCTTCGCACGAATGCGCAGTAATTCTGCTGCAGTTCCTCGAACTTTTCTGCAAGTTCCCTGTTGTCTCCGTTATATTTTATGAGCTTGAATGCGTTAAAAAATCCGCCCAGCATCGGTTCGTACTGTTTGTTCTGGATTCCTTTCATTGCAAAAACATGGGTACCGTCGTCGAATTCCGTGCAGACGGCATCGTAAGGATGGCCAACGCTTATAACCACATATCCTTGTGAAGCAAGCTCGATGCAAAGAAACGAATTTCCCTCACGGAAAGACAAAAGTCCGTGATTAAACATAATGAGAGGGAATTTCTGCCCTTCGATTTTAGGGGCATTTTCGTAACAATCCGAAATATTATCGCCTTCGGCATCGGCTTTTTTAAAATTCACCGGGACGTGCATTGACTTTTTAAGCCCCATAGCCATGTTTTCGGTCATGTATTTTGCCTTAGGAAGGCCGTTAACTGATTCTTTTAGCACGGGATAATAAACCCTGGCGGGAATATTTCTTTTATGGCCGGGGGCCAGCGCATCATCTCTGTTGGTATTAACCGTATATGTAAATGTTCCGACTGCATATTCGCCGGTGGGAGAGGGTCTTTTAGTCATTTATGGTACCTCCTAAAAGAAGAATAATTGATTTTGCCAGTGTCCTGAAAAGAACTTTCGGATCTGCATCGGTTTGAGGCCCTTCATTTCTGTAGCAGGCATTAAGGATGCAGAATTTCTCGATTCCCGTGTATGAAGAAGATATATATAATGCGAGTTCTTCGGGTGTGACTTTCATGTCATAGCCGTTTTTTGCAGCTGCACTAATTATTCCCGGAACACTTTTTTTAAGATAATCCATATTCCCCGGAGTCTTAATTCCCGACATGATTTTGGCTGCCCGCACGGGTTCGTTTATGGCTATCACTCCGAGATCGAAGTTGATTTTTTGAACATCGAGAAGATGAGCTTTCATTGCTTCTGCTAAAATATCAAAGATTTTGAAAGTGATTTCCTCAAACGAATAATCATTTTTTATCAGCTCTTCCATGGGTGTGATAATGTCGTATTCCGTCCGCATTCTTGAGACCATATCCGCAAAAATATCGTCAAGACCATTGTAATAGCGGTATATCGCACCCTGTGAAAGACCCGTTTCCGCTATAACATCGGATATTGTGACCATTTCCGCGGGCTTTCTTAAGCAGACATTATAAGCTGCATCCACTATCATTTTCTTTTTGTTTTCCGTATATTCGGGAGTGACTTTCGGCATTTGGTATCCTTTCTCTTTAAAAATGAAACAACTTTCATTTAATGAAACCGGTTTCATTTTAAATCCGATGTATTGTTTTGTCAAATATGAATTTAAAGATTAGGAAGAGTTGTAGTATAATGAATTTGCATATATTTTATGAGACAAGGTGTGTCTCATTCAGTAAATATGGGCATTTGCTCGTTTTGTGTCCTGTAAAACAATCTGTGTCCGGGATAGGATGTAATCACAGAAAGGCCGAAGACGAAAAACAAAATCGGCGAAAATAACAAATCGATTACAGGAGGACACAGTAATGAAAAAAGAAGTTATCTCAACAGTTTTAAGAATGGTATTTGCAGCAGCAGGAATAGTATTTATTATTATTTCGATGATTATGGATCAGGCACAGCCTTATCTTACGATAGGATTGGGATGTGTGGCTCTGGCAAACATTATTTGCTGGGTATTAACCGGATTTAACAAAAAGAAAGGAAACTAAAATGGATCAGCAGAAAATCGGAGCATTTCTTAAAGAATTAAGAAAAGAAAAAAATATCACTCAGGAAGAACTCGCAGAGAAAATGCTTGTATCCAGAAGAACAGTTTCCAGATGGGAAACAGGAACCAATATGCCGGATATGGACATTCTGATTGATATCTCCGAATTCTACGACGTTGATCTTAGAGAGATCTTAGACGGAGAAAGGAAAAAAGAGCAAATGGATAAAGTTATGAAAGAAACCGTACTTAAAGTGGCGGATTTTGAAAATGAAGAAAAAGCGAAGCTTATGAAAAGAATGAATCTTTTATTTGTCGGAGCACTTGTACTTATGACAGTTTTGTTTGGAACCATCTTCTTAAGCCCATGGGAAGGCCCCGTTCTTGATGTCATTCAGGGGATTGCGCTCGGTGTCGGATATGGAATGATTATCATCGGAGTAATAATGACAAGCAGATACGCTAAGCAGATCAGAGAATTCAAATTAAGACTTCTTCATAAAACAAAAGAACTTGAAGATTAAGAAAAAAACCGCTTAAGTAAAAGCGGTTTTTTTTATTTATACGACTGATTTCTTTGTTTTCCCTAAACATACATAAAGCATTATCGTGTAAACTGTCGGAATAAAAATACCTATAATGACGGTTACTGCTGGGGGTATGGATTTTATGAAAAGATTTAGAAAATCATATCTGATTTTGCTGTCGCCGACTAACCATAAAAGATAAATTAACGGCCCCAGCACAGGCAGTGAGTAAAGTGACGCATATACTGCGACTTCTATTGCCAGCCAGACATAAGCGAAACCTTTCCTGTCCTTGAATTTGACAAAAAACATAGACAGCTCATCTTTTGGAATGGTAATATACAGAAAATCCTGCAACAGAGGTATAAATCCAAAATAGGGAGTTTCGTATCCGGTTTTTTTAGCCAGAAAGAATGCTGCGACTCCGTCTATAAAGAAACGCAGAATCCCCCAAAGCATTATAACGGGGAGAAGAACAATAAATAAGATAAAAAGAATAAATCCGACAAAAAGGCAGATAACGGCCGTCAGCCAGAACATATTAAATAAACTGTCCAGTATGATACTAACATCACCGGAAAACATTCCCTGAAATATTTCGGAATATGCTTCAATTATTTGCTGTCCTATATTTATTGTTTCCATTTTTTCGCCCTATAATACACAGTTTTTTCACAACAAAAAAATTATAACATAATATGCGGATATTTGCTTTTATGATACAATGAAAAAGTATTGGAAAAATGAAAAATGGGGTACATTAAATGGAACAGTTTTTGACCAAATTCGATGATATTCTGTACACATGGTGTCTGATTTATCTCCTTGCAGGTGCAGGAATCTTCTTTACGGTGAGAACCAAGTTTGCGCAGATTCGTCTCTTAAAAGATTCAGTCAAATGGATGTTTGAGAAAAAGGACGGCAAAGGAATATCGTCATTTCAGGCGCTGATGGTTGCTACCGCATCACGTGTCGGAACCGGTAACATGGCAGGCGTTGCCACTGCGATTCTTTTAGGAGGCCCCGGAGCCGCATTCTGGATGTGGATTATGGCGATTATCGGATCTTCTTCCGCATTCGTGGAAAGTACGCTCGCACAGATTTATAAAAGAAAAGAAGGCGACACCTTTAAAGGCGGTCCGGCTTATTATATCGAAAGAGCACTTCATTCAAGAGTGCTAGGCATACTGTTTGCGATTTCACTTATTGCGACATTTGCGTTCGGCTTTAACGGACTGCAGGCTTACAATATCGTTTCTGCACTGGATTATTATTTCCCGAATATCTCATCGACGAGAGTTCCCTTAATTGTGGGCGCAATACTTTTCGGACTGGTAATGTTTTTGTTTTTTGCCGGAACCGAGAAAATCGGCTGGCTTTCATCGGTGCTCGTTCCGATTATGTCGGGACTTTATATTCTGATGGCACTCCTTGTCATAATCATGAACTTCGGCAAAATTCCTGAAGCTTTGTCACTGATTATAAAATCGGCCTTTGATTTCAAGGCGATATTCGGCGGAATGGCAGGCTCGTGTATGGTGCTTGGCATCAAGAGAGGTCTCTTCTCGAACGAAGCAGGTATGGGTTCCGCACCTAACGCTTCTGCATCTGCAGAGGTTTCACATCCCGCGAAGCAGGGACTTGCACAGATTGTGTCGGTTTATATTGATACTCTTATGATCTGTTCCGCAACGGTATTCATCGTTCTTTTAACAGGTCAGTATCAAAACGGCGCAGCAGACGGCATTCCTCTTATTCAGCAGTCCGTAAGCTCACAGTTCGGAACATTTGCGATTCATATAGTAACGATTTCGGTCTGCCTATTTGCATTTACATCGATTCTCGGTAATTTCTTTTATGCGGAAGCAAACATTTTATTCATTACGAAGAACAAAGCCGTTATGATTATCTTTAAAATTCTGGCGGCGGTTATGGTATTCGTCGGTGCGAACAACAATATCACGGTGGCGTGGTCGCTTGCGGACATTACCATGGGTATAGAAGCGATTATAAATATTATAGCAATAACCATTCTTTCGAATATAGCGGTTAAGGCCCTGAAAGATTATGAAAAGAAGAAAAAGTCTGGCGGAGAGATAACATTCCGTGAATCGGACATAGGACTTTCAAATACGGATGTATGGAAATAAAAAAAGCCCGGAGTTTTCCGGGCTTAATTTTTTTATGAGAAAAATTATTTGATTACGTCTACACCGTACTTCTCGCCGAGTTCTGCGAGCTTGCCGTTTGAAACTAGTTCGTCGATTGCCGAGTTAACAATCTTTACGGTCTGTGTATCTTCAAGTCTGAAGCCGATTGCGTATTCCTCGCTCTGAAGGCTTGCACCGTCAAGAATCATAAGGTCGCTGTAATCTGTATCTTCATTGATAACTGCTTTTGCAAGTGTTAAGTCAAGAACTGCTGCGTCGCATGTGCCTGCCTTTACTTCAAGAAGAGCATCCTTCTGAGCGGAAACTCCTAAATAATTGCCTGTTGAAAGGTGTGCATCTGCCTCGATTGCACTCTCACCTGCGGAACCGCTCTCTGCGCATACATTGATGCCGTCCATATCTGCAAGTGATTTGAACTTGTCAGCATTGCTCTTGTTGATAACAACTACCTGCTCGTTAACAACGTAGGATTTTGAGAAAGCCATGTTTTCTTTTCTTTCTTCTGTAACTGTAAGTCCGTTCCAGATACAGTCAATCTTTCTTGACTTAAGCTCAACTTCCTTCTGATCCCATTCGATTTCCTGGAATTTTACGGGAACACCAACGATTTTGGAAACTTCCTCAGCGAATTCGGTATCAAATCCGATAAGCTTTCCGCTTTCATCATAGTAGTTCATCGGCTCGTAAAGAGTCATTCCCACGACCAGTTCATTTTTGTTTTTGATATAATCCCAGTCTGTTGCGGCCTGTTTTCCGCATCCGACAAGCATGGTTCCTACCATTGCTGCCATCATTAATACAGAAATAATTTTCTTCATTTCTATCCTCCTTATAAAACCTAATAGGTAGAGATACATACTACACGCATATTGATTTTTTGTCAATTCTGAAGAAATTTTTAAAAAAGGTGTTGACATTAACTGTATATTGCTGTATATATAACACATAAACAGTTGTGAGGTAACCGATATGAAATTATTACAAAACAGCGGAATTCCTATTTATAAACAGATAAGTGAACAGTTAAAGGAAGAGATTCTTTCCGGAAAAATAAAAGAAGGAGAGTACCTTCCTTCAATAAGAGGACTGGCTCAGGATTTGCGAACCAGCGTCATTACGACTATAAAAGCTTACGAGGAGCTTGAAAGCGAAGGCCTCGTAACAGCGGTGCAGGGCAAAGGTTTCTATGTCAATGCGCAGGACAGCGAACTTTTGCGCGAGCAGCACATACGAAAGGTCGAGGAAGATCTGACGCAGGCCATCAAGGCCTCAAAGGTTGCAGGCATGACAGAAGAAGAACTGATTGAAACACTCAGAGTTCTCATAAAACTGTCGGAGCAGGAATAAAGAAAGCAGAATGGAGATTATCATGAACTACACAGACGTTATTACAGGAAACAATATAAATAAGAAATTCGGAAAATTCGAACTGAGTGTTCCCGAGATTCATATTCCCGAAGGATTTTCCACAGCTCTCGTCGGTGAGAACGGCGCAGGAAAGACCACTCTTTTAAATATTTTAAGCGGTTTAAGAAGAGACAACGATGGCGAAGTAACATATTTTGGAGAGAAGAAAATTACCGATGACGGTGTTATGGAAAGAATCGGCTTTACCGGAACCAAGAATTACCTGCTTCCTCACTGGACAGGCGATCAGGTAAGAGAATTATCTGCTCTGCTTTTCGATAACTTTGACAAGGATAAGTTTGATTCAATCTGCAAATCCTTAAACATAGATTCAGCCATCTTCGGTGCAAAAGCAAAACGAATTTCCAAACTTTCCGACGGTAATATTATGAAGCTGATGCTTGCGAGTGTATTTGCAAGAAAGACCGACCTGCTTATTTTAGACGAGCCCGCATCACCCTTAGATCCTCTGATGAGAGATATGCTCGGGGATATTTTAAGAACATATGTTGCGGAGGGCAACGGAAAAAGAAGCATTCTTTTCTCCACACACAATATCTCCGACATGGAGGATGTGACGGATTACATTATCGTCCTTGATGACGGAAAAATACTCGAGCAGGGCTTTGTAACGGACATAAAAGAAAAGTATGTCATCGTAAAAGGCGACTGCGAATTAACAGAAGAACTTAAGAAAAACATGGTTTCCGTGAATCCCGGAAAATACGGCTTCGAAGGAGTGGCTCTTTCGGAGAAAACCGAAGCTTTTACGGGTATGAATATTTCCTTCGAGACACCGGATCTTTTCCAGATTTGCGTGGCACTGCTTAAGCAGAATTCCAAACTTCAGATGCCTGTATTATAGGTTTAAAGAGGTGGCAAGATGATTAAAATGATTAAAAGCTACAATGCGTATACTTCAAAGTTAATAGTGTTTCTGGCATATGTTCTGTTTCCGGTATTCATAATTTTTGTTTTCTCGATTTTAACATTTTCTATAAGAACGAACAATTCGCAGGAATTCAATATAGTGATTACGGTCTTAACGGCGGTTGTTATGGCATATCTGATAGTGGCAAACTGTCTTGCAGACCGTTTCAGTATAGGAACAATCCTGGTGAATAATTTACAGGCAAATGAAATGGTCAAGACTTCTCCTAAGGGAGAAAAGACGATTTTAAATGTAGCCACATGGGACATATTTGTAAAATTCTTTTCCACTGTAGCAGTTTTCCTCGGGATCTTTATTGCCAGATATTATTACCGACAGGGAACGGTCTTTCAACTAATAGGAATTATGATACTTTGCGTTTTTTCGACGCATTTTATTACAAGTCTTGTTTGCTGGATATGCAGAAAAATAGAGAATACTTCAATAGCCGTAGTGATACAGAGTATCGGAACGCTACAAATTCTTCCGTATATCATTCTTTCGGTATTGCCCGTAAAAGCAGTTCCTGTCTGGATTTCCGGTCCGACGGCAGCGGTGTACTTAATCTTAGATGTGATAGTAAATGTTGTAGGAATGCTGATTTTAAGAAGATTTATCAAAAAATCATGGTATAAAGACGTAAAGTCGAAAGGACAATAAAGATGAAGCTTAAGGATACTATAAAACTATTTAAATTTACATATAACAAATCGGCTCTGATATTTTTAATGGCATTCTTTTTTATTCAGAACGTAATGTATATATTTATGCCTTTAGGAACCCTGATGCAGGGATTTATGGTAAGTCTCACAAGCACTTATTTTGTGAATTTCGTATATCAGGTTCTGGTTTCCGGAATGATCCGTTCGTCCGAGAAAATTGAGAAATCCATTATTAAAAACTTCACGATTATCCTTTTAATATCGAATGTCGGCAGCTTCATTTTGTTTATGATACCCAGATTTTTATTCATGCTGGTTATGAGTCAATATGATGAAAATGCAATAACAATACTCCTTTTAAACTATATTGTGTTCGATATTCTTGCATATGTTTCCCTTGCGGTAATTTATAAAAGGATGGCATTCGGTACGACAATTCTCGGAGTGGCAGCGTTAGCGTTTTTTATAGAGATGCCGTTTTTCATTTATAACTCAACGAAGAATGCATTAAAGCTTATGCTCGGAATGAAAGAAGGAATAAATCATTTCGAGATTATGATAAGCACTCCGACTATAGGACTGCTTGTGGCAGCATTTGCAATAAGCATAATTTCACCTTTCATTTTTTACCTTATTTCGATCTTAATGAGGAATGTCCCTGTTAGTAAATACCTGGAAGACAGACAGCCATGGGGCAAAATTTAAGATAAAAAAACTGCCTTTATAAGGGCAGTTTTTTATTTTTACAAAGTATGAATAATCGTGTAAAATATTGAACTGTAGGATATTAAATGTTGTTGGAGGAATTATGTTTCTTGAAGTAACACTGCAGCTTTTGGACGGGTTTAAATTAACCCTTTTGATTTTTTTCCTGACGTTAATCGGAGCACTTCCGCTCGGACTTTTAATTACGTTCGGAAGCATGTCAAAGATTAAGTTTATAAAGGGTCTGACCAAGGGATTTGTCTGGATTATCAGAGGTACGCCTCTCATGCTTCAGATTATCCTTGTATTTTATGGTCCCGGACTTATTTTCCACACGACCGGTGTCGGCAGACTGCCTGCGGTAATAATCGCTTTTATCATCAACTACGCCTGCTATTTTTCAGAGATTTACAGAGGCGGAATCGAGAGCATTTCCCAGGGACAGTACGAAGCCGGACAGGTGCTCGGCATGACCAAGACGCAGATCTTCTTTAAGATAATTCTTGCTCAGGTAATCAAGAGAATCATCCCTCCGATGGGCAACGAAATCATTACCCTCGTAAAAGACACCTCCCTCGCCAGAGTTGTATCCTGCGTGGAACTCCTTAAAGCAGCTCAGGATATTGTCGGACTTAAGGCAATCATCTGGCCTATCTTTTACATTGGCGCATTCTACTTACTCTTCACCGGCGTGCTTACGATTGTGTTCGGCAAAGTAGAAAAGAAACTCGACTACTACAAAGGATGACCATTTGGGGACGTGTGCGGAGCACTTGGCGAGGTTCTTTCGAGCCTAGTGCGTGCCATGGGATTCCACTTGGTGAGGTATTTTCGAACCTAGTGGAAGACCAGTGATTATAATAAAAGGAAATATATATGGAAACAGTTTTAAAAGTTGAGAACTTAAGAAAAAGATTTGATAAAGAAGAAGTTTTAAAAGGCGTATCCTTTGATTTAAACAAGGGCGAAGTCCTTGCAATTATCGGTTCTTCCGGCGGCGGAAAAACCACGCTTCTTCGCTGCCTTAACCAGCTTGTGATACCTGACAGCGGAAAAATCATAGTTAATGATGATGTTATATTTGACGATGCGCTCGGCAAAGAAAACGAAAAAAATCTTCGCACCAAGAGACTTCATTTCGGCCTTGTTTTTCAGCAGTTCAATCTCTTCCCGCAGTACAATGTGTTTAACAATTTAACACTTGCTGCCAGACTTCTTGCAAAGGAAAACAACAAAAAAAATAAAGGAAGCGCTGAAGACCTTAAAAAAGAATATGCGCGAATCGACGAGGAAGCGACAAAGCTTTTAGAGAGAGTCGGACTTAAAGATAAAATGAAAGCCTATCCCTGCGAACTTTCCGGCGGACAGCAGCAGAGAGTTGCGATAGCAAGAGCGCTTATTTTACATCCTGACATACTCTGCTTCGATGAGCCTACATCGGCTCTCGATCCCGAACTTACAGGCGAAGTTTTACGAGTAATCGAAGGTCTTAAATCCAACGACAATACAATGATTATCGTAACTCACGAAATGGAATTTGCCAGAAGAGTTGCGAGCAAAATCATGTTCATAGCCGACGGAGTAATCGAAGAAATGGGAACACCCGAGGAAGTCTTCGAAAATCCCAAGAGCGAGAAATTAAAGAACTTCTTTAATAAATCTGTGGAAGTGATAGCACAGAACTAGAGAAAAGAGAAAAGAATGACCGAGAAAAAAGCAAAGATAATCTGCCTTATTGTGGCAATTCTTGTATTGATTTCAGCATTTGTCGTAGAAATATTTATTCGCCCCGAATACCTGATAAAGTGCATCATTAAAATCAGCACTTTCGGCGGAGTGATACTTTTATATTCAGCTTTAAGTAAGAAAAAGCTCGTTGACATCATCGACCTGAAAAAGCCCGAGAAAATCGGTATTTTGATTGGCGGTATAGCATTCTTTTTTGTCGGAATGATTGTGGTGTTTTTAATCTTTAAAAACCAGATTAATTTATCCGGCATCAAAGAAAGCCTCGGTGCAAAGGAAGGTTTTACGAGAGAAAACTGCCTTTACGCCTTTGCATATATCATAATATGCAATTCATTTTTGGAAGAGGCGTTTTTCAGGGGATTTCTGCCGAGACTTTTTACGAAGAAATGGCCGGGATTTATCGTTAGCGCATTTCTTTTTTCGACGTACCACATAGGAATATTCGGCACCTGGTTTTCCATTCCGCTCCTTATGGTAGCCGTCACCGGACTGGTTTTAGTCGCACTGTTTTTGCAGTGGATTAACGCACATTATAAAACCATTGTTGCCAACTGGCTTGTGCATGCAAGCGCCAATATTGTCATAAATTCCATAGGAGTTTTACTCTTTTTTGATATCCTAAAATAAGGAGACACAATGAAAATAACCTGCGAATTCTGTCAAGTAATGTTTGACGATACTCTGGAAAACTGCCCTAACTGCGGGGCGGCAAATCCCAATGTCAGAAGAAGTACTTCAGAAAATCCCACCACAATTGAAGGCCTAAAAGAATGGTACGAGGCGATGAATCTGCCTCCGTATGAAACCACGCGCTTTTTCATAGGCATCGATTATAAAGAGCCCAAAGCTTTCGGTATTTACAAAGACGAAACCACGGGCAATTTTGTTGTTTATAAAAACAAAGACACAGGTGTAAGAGCTGTAAGATACGAAGGAACCGATGAGGCATTTGCGGTAAATGAACTGCAGACTCGTCTTAAACAGGAGATTCTTTTGCAAAAACAAAGAAACGCATCAGGGACTTCATCAGTATCTAACGGAAGCTCTTCTAACGGAAATAAGAAATCCGGCAATCTGACTCTGGCTTTAATGCTGACGGTTCTTTTTTTAGGACTCGGCTTCGGTTCTTTCTTTTTGCCGATGCTTATATTTGCCACCGACAATCCAATAAAAGCAGCAATGTATCCGGCCGAGGGCTACTACGATGCTTACGACACCATTTATTATCATATGACCGGATACAGCAGAGAAGAGTGGCTTATATTCGATGACGAAAAAAATGCATGGTGTAAATGCGAATTAACCCCGGGACATGTGCTTTATAAAAAGAAGAGTTCCGAAGAATTCTTCAAGGTAAAAGACTGGAATTCAGGCCTTGCATGTACTGATGCGACAAAGGATATTTTATATCAGGATTATAAAGACGGCTACAAAATAGACAAAGGTTATTATTCTTACAATGGTGAAGAATATTATCATCTCGAGAAATCGCAGTATGACGGCTGGTATTATTTCGACGATGATAAGGGCGACTGGGACTATACATATTATGACAATATTCCCGCAGATCTCAGGCACCAGAATACCGCTTCGGATTTCTGGTATACTCCGACCTGGGATTCGACCACGCAGATAACGGACTTTGAAGATACGACATATTATGAGCAGTATCAGGAAAGCCAGAAATCAAGCAGCAGTTCTTCATCAAGCAGTTCTTCCTGGGACTCGGGAAGCTCCTGGGATTCGGGCTCGACCGACTGGAGCAGCGACTGGTAGAAAGGATTTTCAAATGGACGATCGTTTAAAGAAACAACTCGATTTTTCTCTTGAAATAGATAAAGAAAAAAACATTTTCAGACAGACCAGCCTAAGCGGTCACGGTCGTAAGGAAAACGACGCCGAGCACGCATGGCACATGGCAATCATGGCATATGTTTTAAAAGAATATGCAAACGAGGAAATCGACATTTCCAAAGTAATGATTATGTGTCTTATCCACGACATTGTGGAGATTGATGCGGGCGACACCTATGCATACGATCCCGAGGCAATCAAGACTCAGAAAGAGCGCGAGGAAAAAGCCAAGGAGAGAATTTTCTCACTTCTTCCAGAGGATCAGAAAGAGAATCTGACAGCACTGTTTGATGAGTTTGAAGCATGCGAAACTCCCGAATCAAAATTTGCGCATTCGATGGATAATCTGCAGCCACTTATTTTAAACAATTCAAACAACGGAAACGACTGGAAAGAGCACGGCGTTTCGGCCGCACAGGTTTATAAAAGACAGGGCCAGACGCAGCTTGGTTCCGAGAAACTTTTCGAAGTAACGGACACAATCATAAAAGAAAATATTGTCAAAGGAAACTTAAAGGAGTAAGCAGTGGAAGAAAATAAGAAGAAAAAAATATGGCCGATATTTCTGATAGCCGGAATAGTTGTTGTAATTGCTGCAATACTTCTTATCATGGTTCTGGTTATAGCCGGAGCTCTTATCGTACCGCAAATTATTAAAAAATATACTGTTTCGAGTTCGTATTCGTATTCCAACACGGTAGCGAATATGAATACAACCAATAAGCCTGCCACGGTTGTTGCTTCTGCCGGTTCTCCTCAGGATTACACATTTGTAAACAATGTGCTTACCAAGGATGAAACTCAGGTTGAAGCATGGATAAACAATTTTTATCCCGGCAGCTCGATACAGAAAACCAGTTATTCGGGTAACACCGATGCGTGGTGGGTAGTAACCTCATCAAATCCTATGCCTCCGGTATCAATAAGCGGAATAGTTATTAACTACGATCAGGTTGAATTTCATTTAAGAGACGGTTATGCAGAGGAAATATCTTTTGTAAATCACGCAGGTGATACGGCTCTCTTTAACAGCCTCTACAAGAACTTTGAGGCTATATACGGTACACAGCAGGTTTATGTTGGAGAAAAGGATATCCTGACAACTTTAATGGATCCGAGCCAGGAGTATTTATCATATTCATGGTTTGAAAGTGATTTTGACGGATATTATTCCATGTTCTTAACCAAAACTCAGCATAATAATCAGACGCAGGTTGATGTTTCAATCTACAAATATTAGGAGACACCATGGAAATCTGGGACGCGTACGATGAAAATTACAACATAATAGAAGGCATGACACTTGTTCGCGGCGAAGAGGCTTCGATTCCAGAAGGCGTGTTCCATCTTGTGTGTGATATTCTCGTTAGACATACGGACGGAACATATCTTTTAATGCAGAGAGACCCGAGAAAAAGTTACCCGCTGATGTGGGAAGCAACGGCAGGCGGTTCGGCGCTTAAGGGCGAGAGTCCGCTCGAATGTGCAACGCGTGAACTGTTCGAGGAAACCGGAGTTAAATCATCCACCCTAAAAGAGATAGGCAGGGTAATATTTCCCAAAACCCATTCTGCAATGGTTTGTTTTTACTGCTTAACAGACTGTGATAAAGACAGCATTGTTTTGCAGGAGGGAGAAACAGTTAACTATCGCTGGATTGACAGAGATGAATTATTCCGTTTAAAAGAAGATGAACTTGTAACAGACCGCGTACTGAATTTTTTGGATGATTCTTTATAGCGGAGCGGCATAAAACAATTGGGGTAAAAGATGAAGAGAAAATCAGTCGATCCTTTATATTCGATGTGCGTGCAGCCGTCATTTATTATCGGAACCAACAATGAAGACGGTTCATATAATTTTGCGCCTATAACCTGGGTCAGTGTTACCCACGAAGAAGGCGACGGATATTTGCTTGTTATAAGCATGTTCGGTACGAAGAAAACAAAATTAAATGTAATTAGGACGGGTATTTTTTCGGCAAATCTTGTGAGTACAAAAATGCTTCCGCTTATGGATTATTTCGGTTCAAAACATGCCAAAGACGGAAAGAAAAACGATATCTCATACGGCGTAAGCCACGGAGAAGTATTGGATGTTCCGACTCTGGATGAGAGTCCGTGGGTATACGAATGCGAGGTTGCAAGAAGCGTAGAAACAGGAGATTCGACGACTTTTTTCTGCCATATAAAAAACATTCAGATGGACGAAAACCTTTCTCCAAAAGACACATTTGATATAGATTTGACGGTGCTTGACCCGGTTATTTATTCCGGCAGATATCACAGTCTGGGCAAAATGCTCGGAGAGATCGGAGACTTTTATGATTGAATCCGAACTGTTAAAAAAATATGACGATTTAAAAATGATGCTGAAGGATTTCGGAAGTGTGGCAGTTGCATTTTCAAGCGGAGTCGATTCAACATTTCTTTTATATGCTGCAAAAGAAGCTTTGGGTGACAAGGCAATTGCCATATCGGCCAAATCATGCTCTTTTCCCGAGAGGGAATTAAATGAGGCAAAAGCATTCTGCGAGGATCATAAAATCCGCCATATTATCTTTGAATCTGAAGAACTGGAAATCGAAGGCTTTTCGCAAAATCCCGTGAACAGATGTTATATCTGTAAGCACGAACTGTTTGAAAAGATTATTAAGATAGCGGAGAATGAAGGAATCTCGGTGATTCTCGAAGGCTCCAATCTGGATGATAACGGCGACTATCGTCCGGGCCTTCAGGCTGTTGCGGAACTGGGAATTAAGAGCCCTCTTCGAAGTGTGGGCTTTACCAAAGAAGATATAAGAGCGTTGTCAAAACACCTCGGCCTTCCGACATGGGAGAAACCGTCGTTTGCATGCCTTGCATCAAGGTTTGTATACGGAGAAACAATCACCAAAGAAAAGCTCGCAATGGTCGATAAGGCTGAACAGATGTTACTGGACCTTGGTTTCCGTCAGGTGAGAGTTCGCATTCACGGTACCATGGCAAGAATTGAGGTTTTGCCTGACGAATTCGAGAAACTCATCAGTGAGGAAATTCGAAATCAGATTACTGCTTCTTTTAAGTCGTTCGGATTTACATACGTGACCATGGATTTAACAGGCTATCGTACAGGCAGCATGAACGAAGTTATAAAGAAATAAAGAGGGTTACAAATGAAGGTATTTGATATTTCGCAGGAGGTTTTTACCTGCAATGTATTTCCCGGCGATCCGAGCCCCGAAAGAGAAATAAAATTAAAGATAAGCGACGGTGCAATCTGCAATCTGACCGCTTTTAATATGTGTGCGCACAACGGAACACATGTTGATGCACCGTATCATTTTTTGGATAACGGAAAGACAATCGATCAGGTGGATTTGGATAAGTTCATCGGCTATGCATATGTATTTGAGCATGAAGGTGATGTAAAAAAAGAAGACGCTGAAGCCATGATTAAGACTGCAAAAAGTATTGACGAAAGAGTGGCTGAACGAATCCTCGTAAAAGGAAAAGCAACCGTTACAAAAGAGGCGGCAGAAGTTTTTGCGAGAGAAAAAATCAAGCTTTTCGGTAACGAATCACAGACGGTCGGACCTGAAGATGCACCGATGGCAGTGCACTTAATAATGCTTGGAGCAGAGATAGTTTTACTCGAAGGAATAAGGCTTAAAGGCATAGAAGAAGGCGTGTACATTCTTAACGCTGCGCCCATCAATCTCGGCGGTTCGGACGGTGCTCCCTGCAGAGCCACGCTTATGAAATTATGATTGAATCCGTACCTGCGGTATAAAAATATTTTTGAAAATGTGAAAAATTTGTGATTGACAAAAGAACTCGGATTGATATACTAAATTAACGGATTAAAAAAAGACAAGGAAAGGAGGACGAAAAAATGAAGAGATTATTTGTGATTTTTGAAACATCACTTATTGCGACCGTCAATGCATTTACTGGCGGCTTTGAGTTACTTCGCACTGATTTTGCTTTTCGTACTCCCGGTATAAGAATATAAAGGCGTACATTTACATGCTTGTAAAATCACTGTGCGAAACAGTGATTTTTTTTTACCCGAATTGGAGAAGACATGAAAGAAAATAAACTTACTAAAAACATAATAAAACAGATTTCTGAATACGGGATAAACGAAAAAGATATCCTTTCGGTATGCCCTGCAGACCTTTCTTTCGAGGGCGAGTATATTTTAGGATATGTTTTTCTGACAGATAAATATATCGGCGTATGTAAGAGCGACATTCCGACAGGCTATACTCACTTTTTCAGAGGAACCAAGGTTCATAAAAAAGTCGAGGAAGAAGACTTAGCCGAATACGAGATTACACTTTACGATCTTGCAAAAACTGAGCATCTCAGAATAGAAAGAATGATCGGAGCGGTTCTTTTATCAGCCGAATACGACGGCAGTCCGATAAAAATCGCATCGATGACCAACACATATCTCGAGCAGATAAATCTTTTTGTAAGACATACAAAGAACATCAAAAACGGCAAGGCCTTTGATGCGGACATCGTAGGCAAAGAAGCAGAGGAAGAGGACGAGGAATCGCTTTACTGCCCCATTTGCGGAACAATGTATCCCGACCCTGCGAAGAAGGTTTGTCCGAAGTGTACCAACAAAAGAACAATCTTAGGAAGAGTTTTAAGATACTTTTTCAAATACAAATTCTCGATTGCGATTTTGTTTTTATCGTACGCAATGGGCGCAGCAATAAGCGTTGTATGGCCGTATTTAACCGGTAAAGTTCTCTTTGACCACGTGCTTGAGAAAGACAACGAATTCCTTGCAATGTTCGGCGTATCAGGCAAATATGTGCTAGCACTTTTACTTCTTGCGCTTGTGCTTATCGGCAGCAGAGTAATCGAAGAAATTACAAACACGGTTCAGATGGCGTTAATGGCACGCGTTGCAACAGCAACCGTAAAAGATATAAAGACCGATGTTTTCTCGGCTATGAGCAGGTTGTCGCTTAACTTTTTTACGAGCAAGCAGACCGGCGGCCTGATGACAAGAGTACTGACTGATTCAAACCGAGTGACAGAGTTTTTCATAGACGGCATACCTTCGGTATTTATTCACGGAATGACCATCATCATTACTTTCGTGGTAATGTACAGACTTAACTGGCAGATGGCGCTTATCGCCTGCATTCTTTTACCGTTACTCGTATTTATGACGGTTAAGCTTCGTCCGGGTCTCTGGAATTTATCAGGCAAAAGACACCGCGCGGAAAAGGCGGTATCGGGCAAGGCAAACGACAACTTGACAGGTGCGAGAGTAGTAAAGGCTTTCGGTCAGGAAGATGCGGAAATCGAGAGATTTAAAAATCCGAACAACAACCTTAAGGATGCTGAAATAAACATCGTAAAACTTCGAAACAAATTCACCATTCTTTACAGTCTGGTGCAGGAAGTTTCAAGCATCTGGATCTGGATTATCGGAGTTTTCTTCGTTTTAAAAACCGACAAAATCGAGCTCGGCGTACTGCTTACATTCGTAGGCTATGTGGCACAGCTTAACGGTCCGATGAATTTCTTCTCGAGAGTATTCAGAATGTGGTCCGAGAGTATCAATGCTGCTCAGAGACTCTTTGAAATTATAGATTCGATTCCCGAAATCGTTGAGAAAGAAAACCCCGTACGCTTAATGAAGCCTAAGGGAGAAATCGAACTTGACAACGTTACATTCGGATATACGGTCAGCAAAAATGTACTTAAGGACATAAATCTTAAAGTAAAAGAAGGCGAAGTGCTCGGAATCGTCGGCCGTTCGGGCGCCGGCAAATCGACACTCGTAAATCTTATTTCAAGACTCTACGACGTAAAAGAAGGCACAATTAAAATTGACGGAGTCGACGTAAAAGACTTAGCGCTTTCGGACTTAAGAAAAAATGTTGCGATGGTTTCACAGGATACCTACATATTCATGGGTTCCGTCGCAAAGAATATCGCCTACGGCAATGAAAACGCTACCGGCGATGAAATAATCCGCGCGGCAAAACTAGCGGGAGCACATGATTTTATCTCGAAGATGCCGGACGGATATGACACAATAATCGGCGCTTCCGGAAAGGACTTATCGGGCGGAGAGAAACAGAGGATTTCGATAGCAAGAGCAATCTTGGCGGATCCCAAGATTTTAATACTTGATGAAGCTACGGCCAGCGTGGATACCGAAACCGAGAAAGCAATTCAGAATTCACTCAAGCTCCTGGTAAAGGGAAGAACGACCCTTTCCATAGCTCACAGGCTTTCGACACTTCGTGATGCAGACAGAATCATAGTCATTGACAGAGGACGAATCGTTGAGGAAGGAACGATCGAGGTTCTTGATAAGAATGAGGACGGAATTTTCCACAAGCTCAATGAACTACAGAACAAATCACTGGCAGCAGGCAGCAGTTTCTAGAGGAGAATGACATGGCAGAAGAGTTAAACACATTTGAAAAAGAAGCCGAAGAAATGACCGCGATGCACGTCATTACGAATAAGGATAAATTCGAACGTACAAGCGGAGGCTTCGTGAATTTTACATATGACGGCGTAAAATATGAAAGGGTAAAAGTAGTACGTCTTTTCCCTTTCACCGATGCCGACAAATACATTTCCATCAGGGAAAACACGGATAAGGCAAAAGAAATCGGTATCATCGAAAACCTGGATGATTTTGACGAGGAGACAAAAGAGATCTTAAGAGAACAGTTAAGACTCAATTATTTTACTCCCGTCATTCAGAAAATCATGAGTATCAAGGACGAATACGGCTACGCGTATTTCCATGTAATGACAGACAAGGGCGAATGCAAATTTGCTATAAACATGGCGTCCAACGCGGTTACGAAATTATCCGATTCAAGACTTATCATCATGGACCTTGATGAAAACAGATTTGAGATAAGAGACGTAAATGCTCTTACTCAGAAGGAAAGAAGAAAACTTGATTTATTCTTATAAAAGACTAAAAGGACAGACATAATGATTTTAAAATACGATGTATCGCCCAAAATAGCGGAGAAGATTCCGTTGTCTGAAGACGAGAGAATATATTATGCAATTCCGTATGATATCGATGTCGACGGCGGCTGGATAAGGGGTGCATATCTTTTTGTCACCACCAAAAGAATCCATATTTTTGACGGCGAAACCATAAAAGAAACAATTGAAATAAGTGAATTAAGCAGGGCAAAAGCCGAGGCAAAGGTAGGCGGCGGAATCCTCGTTGTCACCAAGGATGGCGAAGACAGAGTAGTGGTTCACTATTCCGCAAAGCATTTAAGCAGATACGCTTATATTGCCAGAGGAATCAACATCCTCATTTCCGGACGTTTCGAAGAAGTTGAAAGCAGCGAATACGAAAAGATGTGTCCGAAGTGTGGCAGAGCGATTCCCGGCACCAAGAACTGTCCGAGATGTTCAAAAGAAGGTGGCTTCCTAAAAGAATTTATAGGAATGGCCAAGCCTTACAAAAAGGACTTCTTCGGAGTATTTATGCTGATGGTTTTAGTAGCCATTACCACCCTTTTAAATCCCGAGATTCAGAAGCACTTAATAAACGATGTGCTTAAGGGAGGCGGCGGTTTTAAACACGCACTGGTGTTGCTTTTAATCATGTTCTCCTTGAGTGTGAGCATAGTAGTAATTAATTATTTTAAGAGCAATGCTTCCACCAAACTCGGCGCAAAGATCTCTGCGGATTTAAGAATGGCACTGTTTAAAAAGTACCAGGAACTTCCGCTCGCTTTTATCAACGACAGAAGACCGGGCGAACTTTTAAACAGAATTACCCAGGATACCACCTGCATCAGAGAGTTTATGGAGGACGTTTTCTGTAACCTCTTTGCGGTGCTTTTCATCTTTATCTGGGACATCATTTTTATGATGGTTCTTAACTTCAAACTGGCGATTTTAACCTTTATTACGGTGCCTTTGGTAGTGGTACTCATCGTCGGATTCCGTAAAACCGTTTACAGAATTTTCCATCTGCAGTTTCGGAAAAACGATGATGTATCAAGCGACCTTCAGGACGTAATTTCCGGTATGAGAGTTGTAAAAACATACGGCAGGGAAGAAGAGGAAGCAAACCGTTTCAAGGGCTTGTCTACTGAATTTGCGAGAATCCAGAGAAAGAACGAAACCTTCTGGGCTATCTTTTATCCGATGATTTCATTCCTGATGGGAATGGGTGTCGTAATAGTTGTATTCTTCGGCGGACACGACGTATTTAACGGCAAAATGTCGGCCGGCGAGCTGTATCAGTTCATTACATACACCACTCTTTTATTCCAGTACATCAACTGGATGAGCTGGCTTCCGAGAGAGCTTACACTCCTTACAAGCAGCCTTGAGAGAATCAACGATATTCTCTCGCAGGAGACAGCCGATAAGGACACAGAGACCATAAAAGATATAGAAATCAAAGGCAAGATTACATTCGATCACGCAACCTTCGGATACAAGTCATATCAGCCGGTGCTTGAAGACATCAATGTAGTGATTAAACCCGGTGAAATGATCGGTATCGTAGGCGCTTCGGGAACAGGAAAATCCACGCTTATAAACCTTTTGATGGGACTCTATGAAGTCGACGACGGACATCTTTTAATAGATAACGTTGATATAAAAGATATCGATTCAAAATCGTATCATTCACAGCTTGGCGTTGTGCTGCAGGAGACATTTCTCTTCTCGGGAACAATCCTCGACAATATCAGATTTTCAAGGCCCGATGCAACTTATGAAGAGGTCGTAAAAGCAGCAAAAATGGCCAATGCGCATGACTTCATATGTCATACACCCGACGGCTACAACACATACGTCGGAGAGAAAGGTTATTCGTTATCGGGCGGTGAGAGACAAAGAGTCGCAATCGCAAGAGCAATACTTACAAACCCCAGACTCCTGATACTTGACGAAGCGACCGCAAGTCTTGATACCGAAAGCGAATTCATGATTCAGAAAGCTTTGGAGAGACTTACAAAGGATAAGACAACATTTGCAATTGCACACAGACTCTCGACATTAAGAAAAGCCGACAGAATCATGGTTATCGACGGTCACAACATAGCTGAAATCGGAACTCATGAAGAGCTTCTAAACAACAAAGGAATTTACTACAATCTTTACAAGGCTCAGATCGGATAATAAAAAAGCACTCCTCACGGAGTGTTTTTTATTTCTTCTTTTTTACCGAATAACCAAACTTTCCGATTTTCTTTCCCAAACCGAAATATTCGCCGTGCGAATAGGTCACAAGCTTTGAGGAATTAAGTTCGAATTTGCCGTTTTTGTTCATGTATTTATCATCTACGGTAACGCCCACAACTTCGGCGATAAACATATCGTGGCTTCCGAGTTCCTTTATCTCTTTTACCTTGCAGGCGAGGCTTAAAGGACTCTCTGCAATTGCAGGAGCAGATACTCCTTCTATGCTTATCGGAGTCAGTTTCATATCCTTGAATTTATCCGTGTTTTTACCTGATTTCACACCGCAGTAATCGGTTGCGTACGCGAGTTCCTCAGTCACAAGATTGATGACAAATTCTCCGCTGTTTTTTATGATGTCATGAGAGAAGCGTTCTTTTCTGACCGAGATTGAAATCATTACGGGATCGGAGCAGATTGTGCCTGCCCATGCGACAGTGATTATATTGGGTCTCTTACCCTTCTCCTGACAGCTTATCATAACTGCAGGCACAGGATAGAGCATATTTCCGGGTTTCCAGTTTTGTTTAGCCATATTTTTCTCCTGTTAATAAAGAGTCCGTGCTTGTTTTGGCACATAGTACAACGATAAAATTCTTTTGTCAACTTAAGTTTTCTGCGGAGATTTTATGATGTATAATATCGTTTGGAAGGATAAAAGCCATGACTCAGAAAGAACGAATTGAAAAAATAATAGAAGCGCTGGACAAAGAATATGGAACGGAATATGTATGCTATCTTGAGCACATGAATGCTCTGGAACTTTTAATAGCTACGATTCTTTCTGCACAGTGCACGGATGCGAGGGTAAATACCGTTACTCCGACTCTTTTTGCAAAGTATAAAAATGCAAAGGATTTTGCCAATGCAGATTTAGCAGAGCTTGAAGAGATAATTCATCCGCTCGGGTTTTATCACGCAAAGGCCGTTAATATCATCGGCTGCTGTAAAAAACTGGATGAAGAGTTCGGCGGAGAAGTTCCTTCATCGCTGGAAGATCTGACATCCCTTCCCGGAGTCGGCAGAAAAACCGCCAACGTCATCCGCGGAAATATTTATCATGAGCCCAGCATTGTGGTTGATACGCATGTCGGCCGAATCAGCAGAAAGCTAGGAATTACCAAAAAAGAAGATCCGAAGGATGTCGAGTTTGATCTTATGAAAAAAATCCCGAAGGACCACTGGATCCTCTGGAACATTCATCTTATTACACTTGGTAGGAGTATCTGTAAGGCTCCAAAGCCGAAGTGCAGCGAGTGCTTTTTACGGGATTTTTGCCCGACGGGACAGAAGAATATTGTACGATAATAAAAACTTGTTTGCCCATGATGAGCAAACAAGTTTTTTATTGAACTTTTGTTATGGTCAAGGAATAGCCTATGGAAAGCAAATATTTCATAATGGTTTCCAGACTAGCTCCATTTCCTCTCTCGAGGCGGCTTACAGCCTGCTGGGATAAACCTGAACGAAGACTAACATCATTTTGAGTCAGCTGTTCAGCCATGCGCGCCTCAATTAATGCCTGCTTAAACGCCATCTCTGCTACAAACAATTCATGTTGTTTTCTTAAATTCTCATCTGAAGAAATAAGTTCGTTGATTATTTCTCTCTCTCTTTCTCCGTCACTTTTTACAAACATATTTACACCTCATAAAAGATTTTCAGATTTTGCTCGTTGTATGGCTTTATCAAGTTCGACTTTTTCTGCCTTTCCCTTTTGTTTTTTACAAATATTTAAAAAGAAAACGGCATCGAAAGATACAATAACATACATAATTCGGGTTTGGGATATCTTTATTTCCCATAATTTCCCTTGCAGTTGTCGAGTGTTAAGTTTCACAAAAGCGGGCAATCCATTTTCGCGTATTTCGTTTCTGACATCATAGATTGCCAATCGTTCTTTTTGCGGAAGAGAATCAATATATTCTTTTATAAGATTCTTTCCGCCCGACGTCATATAGTCGTATATTATCAATAAATACCTCACCTCCTTTATACATCAAAAATGATGTATTGTCAAATACAACAATATACGGCAAATAAAAATATTTTATTGTTTAGGGAAAAATAAGAAAAATAGATATTGATGTTATTTATATTATTTCATGAAAAACTAAAATACAAGAAAATCTTTTATTATAGTTAACCAAAGACAACCATACTTGCAAAAACATTTAAATTCATTTATAATCCTTTTCGTACACATATTTAAGAGGTGCACATATTATGATGAATTTACATACAAAAAAAGCTAAAGTCATTATCGCGGCGGTCGCCATTGTACTTTGCCTTGCGATGATCATTCCGTTTCTGGTATCGATGTTTTAATTAAGTCAATGCCGGTCGAATGTATCGCATGCAAAGATTTTTGTATGCAGTTTAATAGTTGGCGACGAACCGGTGAGCGATGATGAAAAGTGAATCTCTTGAAAAAGGGACTAAATAAATATGAAAATAATCCGGCGCGTCTTTTAAAGACAGCGCCATTTTAATTTATATGACGTCAAACATTAAAGATAATAAGCCTTATAGCAACAAGAATATCCGGCCGGGCGACTTCATAGTTGCTACCAAATGGATTGGAATCGAAGGAGCTCTTGAGTTAATAAATCATAAAAGAGATGAACTGATAAAACGGTTTTCGCCTTCTTTTATGGAGTATTTTAAAGATTACGAAGCGAGTCTTTCGACCGACAAAGAGTCAGGCGCAGGCGATTCTTTTATGATAAAAGAAACAGTATGCGTTTCGGAAGGCGGAATTTTCAAAGCGCTCGGAGAGCTTGCGAAAATTGCAGGCAGAGGTCTGGAAGTTGATATAAAGAAGATTCCCGTCAGACAGGAAGTCATTGAAATCTGCAATTTCTTTGATATTTCTCCCTACGAAATGAAGTCAAAGGGAATGGTTCTGATGGTTTTAAAAGAGCCCGAAGCGCTCGTTGAATATTTTAAAAGCGAGGGAATTCCCGCCGCGGTTATAGGTAAGATCAGGGACGACAACGACAAACTGATTTTAAACGGGGAAGCCGTAAGGTACCTCGATAAAATAAAGCAGGATTCAATCGGAAAAATCCTGTGAAAAAGCAAAAACAGATTTAAATCTTTTAGAATAATTAATTTTGAAAGGACAAATAATATGCGCGAACAAATTTTAAAAGCAATTGAAAAGAACAGCAGAATCGATTTAAAGGAACTGGCGATTATGCTCGGCGAAGAAGAGATTGATGTAGTTAACGAGATAGCCGCAATGGAAGCGGAGGGCGTTATCTGCGGTTACCACACTCTTATCGACTGGGAAAAGACCAGCATCGAGAAGGTTAGTGCGCTTATCGAAGTTCGTGTAACACCTCAGAGAGGCCAGGGTTTTGATACAATTGCAGAGCGTATTTACAAATATCCCGAAGTTAACAGCGTTTACCTTATTTCAGGCGGTTACGACCTCTTGGTTTCTCTTGAAGGCAAGTCCTTAAAAGAGGTTTCCAACTTCGTTTCCGACAAGTTATCGACGCTTGATACAGTACTCAGTACCGCTACACATTTTATCCTTAAAAAATACAAGGATCACGGTACCATACTTGCTAAAAAATATGTAGACGAAAGGCTGAAAATGACACCATGAGAAATCCATTGTCAGATAAAATAACAAATATAAAACCGTCCGGAATCAGGAAGTTTTTCGATATAGTAAGCGAGATGGAAGATGCCATTTCTCTCGGTGTGGGCGAGCCTGATTTTGACACGCCCTGGCACATAAGAGACGAGGGTATTTACTCACTCGAAAAAGGCAAAACTTTCTACACATCCAATGCCGGATTAAAAGAATTAAGACAGGAAATCTGCAATTACTACGGCAGAAAACAGGGAGTCGTTTACAATCCCTTAACCGAAACACTTGTTACCGTGGGCGGTTCGGAAGGCATCGACCTTGCACTTCGCTGTATGCTTAATCCGGGCGATGAAGTTATCATTCCCACACCCTGCTATGTTTCGTACGAACCCTGCACCGTAATGGCAGACGGCGTTCCCGTAATTCTTCCGCTTAAGAATGAAAATCAGTTCAGACTTACAGCTGAAGAACTTGAGGGTGCGATCACAGAAAAAACCAAGGTTTTAATCCTTGCATTCCCGAACAACCCCACAGGGGCAATCATGGAAAAAGAAGATTTGGAGGCAATAGCACCCATCATCGAGAAGCATGATTTATTCGTCATTTCCGATGAAATTTATTCGGAACTTTCATATAAATCAAAGCATGTTTCAATCTGCTCGATACCCGGCATGAGAGAGCGAACCATCATCATAAACGGTTTCTCGAAAGCATACGCAATGACCGGCTGGAGACTCGGATATGCATTAGGACCCGAAGTAATCATAAAACAGATGATTAAACTTCATCAGTTCGCAATCATGTGTGCTCCCACGACGAGCCAGTATGCAGCTATCGAAGCTTTGAAAAACGGCGAAGAAGATGTAATCGAAATGACCGAAGCATACAACCAGAGAAGACGTTATCTGATGAACGAATTCAAAGAGATGGGACTTCCCTGTTTTGAGCCTTTCGGCGCATTTTATGTATTCCCCTGCATAAAAGAATTCGGTATGACCAGCGAAGAATTTGCCCTTAAGTTCCTCGAGGAAGAGAAGGTTGCGGTAGTTCCCGGAACCGCTTTCGGAGACTGTGGCGAAGGGTTCCTTCGAATCTCCTACGCATACTCGATAGAAGATTTGAAAGTTGCCATCGGCAGACTTAAGAGTTTTGTAGAAAAGCTTAGAAATCAGTAAACAAAAGCCTTCCCTCGGGAAGGCTTTGCCATTACCTGTTTCAGCGTAGGATACACGCTGGGACGCAATTCAAAAACAAAAAAATAACCGCCACTGACCTCTAATCATGGCGGTTATAAAAAACCAAAATGAAAAGGGCAACCGTCTATCGGTAATGCTCTTTAAATAAATTATAATAACGCTGAAAATATATGTCAAATCGGAATTGTTAACAAAATTAAGACCTTATTTTTGAAAGCAATCATACTGAAAGGATAGATATGAATATAGTTCTTTTAGAACCGGAAATACCCTTTAACACAGGCGCTATCGGAAGAACCTGCGTTGCCACGGGAACGACTCTTCATCTGATTGAGCCGTTTGGTTTTATTTTAAATGATAAAAGCGTCAAAAGAGCCGGTATGGATTACTGGGACAAACTGGATGTTAAGAGATATATCAACTATAAAGATTTTCTCGAAAAAAATCCCAATGCACATATATACTTTGCAACTACCAAGGCAAAGCATGTTTATACCGATGTAAAGTATTCGGACAATGACTTTATTATGTTTGGAAAAGAAAGCGCGGGCATTCCCGAGGAAATACTCGTGGAACATCCTGATGAGTGCATCAGAATTCCGATGCTTCCCGAAATAAGATCGCTGAACCTTTCCAATTCGGTCAATATCGTTCTTTATGAAGCACTCCGCCAGAACGGTTTTAAGGGACTCGAAGAAGAGGGTGAACTTCACAGACTTCACTGGTAATTTAACGAAGAACGGTGCCGGCTTATCCCCATAGCCGGCACCGCGATTAAGAAAAAAAGTGTCTCGCATCAGAATGATTGCCAGACACTTTGCCAGAATTGTTTAGTTATGTTAAAGCAATTCGTTTTATTCTGTTTCTTCGGGCAGAACTTTGTTAAGTCCGGCCAGATATGCTTTTAAGAGCTTTTTATTGCTTTTTGAAGTCGCGCGGTATTCAACCAGGAGATTTATCTCATCCGCGGATAAATCTACAAATTCCGGTGTTTTTTCATAAGCGAAGAAATCCGAAAGAGATATTTTAAAACCCTGACATATCTTTCTGAGGGTTGGCAGCGTTGGTTCGTTATTTCTTTTAAAAAGGGTGTTTAAACTGCTTTCGGGAATATTGGATTCCAGGGATAATCTGTATACAGACCAGCCCCGAGCGGCTAACAATTCTTTAATTCTTTGTAAAGTCTCGTTATATTCCTTCATTTTTTTCGAAAATCTTCCAATGTATGATAACTGCCTGATTAAGCAAGGAATTATTTATTCTTTATAAAATTATTTTACCTTTATAAAAATATAAATTGTAGTACGACAAGGCGTGGCAACAATTACTAAAAATACCATCCAAATGTGTCGTAAATTTGTTTTTAAGGATACTTTTATCTATATTGTATTAAGCAGAGACAATAAAAAAACCGCCGAATCCGGCGGCTTTTTTAAATGCTGTAATTTAGTTCTTTTTATATACTCTCGTGTACAGGAAAATCATTACGAGGAGGCTTAATAATGTGAAGATTCCGATGTAAATGCACATTGCGTTTACGGGAAGGCTCTTTTCAAATATCGATGCGTTGAAGGTCATTGACTGACGGATGGCATCAACGAAAGCTCCGTTGTCCACACCGCCGATTGAGCGGTTCATTTCATTAAGGCAGCCTGTCAAAAGCATGTTTCGAAGCAGTGCGCAGAGCTGGCTTGCGGGGAAAAGATTGCAAAGGGTCTGAATCTTTGTGGAAAACTGTGAGATAGGGATGTAAGCTCCGATTACAAAACCTGCGGCTGCGGAAAGGATTCCGAAGAATGCTCCTGCTGCTGAGGAAGATTTGAAGAAAAGAACAACCGTCATAAACAGTGCGCTTGAAGACATGCATCCAAGGAGAATTACTCCGTATGCTCCGAGTATGCTTAATGCGCTTAAGTGCATATTGCCGAGGAAGGAAAGGATTATAAGTCCTGCTGTTAAAAGAAGCGATGTCATTAAAAATGATGAGATAACCGCTGCTAAAAGATAGGAGAGAATAATCTGCCATCTTTTTACGGGAGTTGCGAGGATGTCGTAATCAACTTTGCGTTCGCGGTCTTTTACGATAGTTGTCAGACAGTTGTAAGGGATGGTGATTGTTGCGGAACCGAGGATGCCGACAAGAAGAACACCGTTTACGAACATCTTTACGTCTTCTGCGTTTATGAATGCTTCGAGACCCTGCATGCTGCCTTCGATTGCACTTACGAAAGATCCCTTAAGGAAGAGAAGGTAAAGCACAAATACTATGATTGATGTGAGCAGTGAGAAAATCACCGAGTGAATGTCTTTAAAATATATCTGTACGTTTCTTTTTGTTAATCCGATAAAACCTTTCATTTTCAAGTCTCCTTTTTATGTTTAATTATTGTTTTCTTTTAGTTTGCTATCGTTCTTCCCGTGAGGGTTAAGAACACATCGTCCATGCTTCCCTTGATGATTTCAAAATCTTTGAACTTGTCTTTGTTTGCGCTTAGGATATCAAGTATGTCCTTGTCGAAAAGAATGTTGTAATGGTCTGCATCGTATATGATTTTTGAGTTTATCGAGGCTGCCATTTGATCGTTTGCCTCGCTTCTTTGTGTATACCAGAAAAGCTTCGAGGAAGCGAAACTGCTTTTAAGTTCTGCGGGAGTTCCGCGGGCGATGACCTTTCCCTTGTCGAGGATTACCACGTGATTTGCATCCCTTGTTTCTTCCATGTAATGCGTGGTTAAAAAGATTGTCATGCCTTTTTCTTTTCTTAAATAATCGATGTAGTCCCAGACGATTTTTCTGGATTTCGGATCAAGTCCGGTGGTCGGCTCGTCTAAGAAAAGAATCTTCGGATTGTTTAAAAGCGCTCTTACGATATCAACTCTTCTTCGCTGGCCGCCGGATAGCTTTTCGTACTTTCTTTTCATGATTTCTTCAAGTTCGAATTTCTCATAAAAGGATTTAAGCCTTTCCTCAATTTCCTTTTTGGTTAATCCGTAGTAGCTGCCTCTTGTGAAGAGATTTTCTTTTACGGTGAGTTTGTCGTCGAGCACCGAGTTCTGGAAAACGATTCCGATTTCTTTTCGTATAAGATCGTCCTCTCTGCCGAGTTCGTGACCGCAGATTTTTACGTCCCCCGCAGTCTTTTCAAGTATTGTGCAGAGTATGTTGATTGTGGTGGATTTGCCTGCTCCGTTTTCACCAAGGAATGCGAAGAGCTCGCCTTCTTTTACTTCAAAATTTATTCCGTCGACGGCCAAGTGCTCGTTATATTTTTTTACGAGATTTTTTACTTCGATTACGTTCATTTTGTATCCTTTCTTTCTCACGTTTTCTTTGTATGAACCCATTGTATCGAAGAAGAGCAATAAAAAAAGAGCAACTCGACCAAGATGCAAAAAAGGTCTACCAAGTTGCTCATTTATGATTATTTTTTTGATTTTTAAGGATTATTCTTCGTCGCGGATGGAATCCAGAGCGCTGTTTATTTCCTTGTCTTCCTTAACGTAAAACCACTTTGTCATTATCCAAACGAATGCGTACACAAAGATGAAAATCAGTATTACGAACAGGTAACTTATGATATCCGAATACCATTTAAACAGCCATCCGAGGAGCGATACCGCAGCAAAAACCAGAGTGAACTGAATGATTATCCTGACGAAAAATGGCTTTATTTTTTCGGCGTTAAGGACGAACGAAGGCAGTGAACAGAGTACACCGGCTAAAATAACGCTTAAGAGGAAATACCAGTCGGTTGTATAAGTGTTTCCCGTAAAATGCATAACAGCCTGTGCAACCCCTACCGCAAGGAATATACCGAGAGATATAAAGCTTGTCTGAAAGAAAAGCATTTTTATTTTGCTCATAAGTCAAGCCTCCTTTTAATCTCTTTCACATAACTTCTCGAAATGACGATTTTTTCGCCGTTTAACATGGTTGCTTCCATTCGGCCGCTCAAATCGGATTTTACACCTTTTATTTTCTTTAAGTTAACAATCATAGATTTGGATATTCTTAAAAAATAAGCGCCGAGGGTTTCTTCGAGTTCGTATAATCGTAACTTAGTCTCAAAACAGTCGTCTTTTGTATAGACAAAGCTTCTTTTATCCACGGATTCTATGTAATAAAAAGCCGTAGTTTCACAAAGAATCGTTTCTCCTTCTTTTATGAGCGGTAACTTTCGCTTCCCGCCTTCGAGAAGTTCGATCGCCGCTTTGATATCGTCGGTATTTGATTGTGCTTTTATGAGGGCTTCCTCTTTTTCGGGGGAATCAACCTTCTCAAATCTAACCTGCATTATTTGCTCCGTTTAAGTCTATTCTTCTTCGTCGTTAATATCGGATAATGTAAGCGTAAAGATAAACTCGGTTCCTTCGCCTTCGGTACTGATTACATTGATGTTTTCGCCGTGTGCGCGGATGATTTCTCGCGTTATGGAAAGGCCGAGGCCGGTACCTTTTTTATCTTTACCACGGGAAAGGTCCGTCTTGTAAAATCTGTCCCAGATCTGGTTTAAGCTTTCTTTGGGAATGCCGATGCCCTGGTCTTTTACGCTGACGAATACTTTCTTATGCTTCTCTTTTGTTTCCACAAATATTTCGGAATTCTTATTGCTGAATTTGATTGCGTTGTCCAAAAGATTGTAAAGAACCTGCTGGATTTTTGACATATCGCCCTTAACGAAGAGCTGGTCTCCGGTAAGAGTTAAATTAACCGTGATTTTCTTTTTCTGGCAGGAACCTTCGAAGGTTGCGAGTGTCTTTCTGATAACCGTGTTAATGTCAAAGTCGGTTAATTCGAGAATCATTCCCTCGGTATTTAAGTTGTTTAAAGTAAGCAGCGAATTGGTAAGCTTTATAAGTCTGTCGGATTCGTTGGTTACGATTTCAAGATATTTGTTGTGAAGTTCGGGCGGAATGGTTCCGTCAAGCATTGCCTCGGAATAGCCCTTAATGCTTGTTAAAGGCGATCTGAAGTCATGTGAAACATTGGCAACGAGCTGCTTCTGATTGTCCTCTCCTTTGGAAAGTTCGCTTGCCATATAGTTAAGCGATGCCGCCAGATATCCCAGCTCGTCCTCTGAGTCAATCTGGAACTGGTAACGTAAGTTTCCCGCAGCATATTCCTCGGTTGCTTTGGTGATTTTACGAAGAGGTCTGTAAACGTTACTCGTAAAGAAAATAAGTATTATCAGCGAGAGTACAAACAGAATGATGAAAAGATAATACGAAAGTGTAAGCAGCTTTTCGGAAAGACGTTTAAGTTCGGATACGCTTTTATGAATGATAACGTAGCCGAGAACCTGATAACCGTCGGTAATCGGAGCAAAAACACTTAAAACATCCTCTTCGAACATTCCGTAAAAATTGCCGACCTTATAGTAACCGCCAATATTGTCCGCGGGGTTGAAATTGTTTACGTGTACCGGATTTTCGACATCGACGGGACTGTCGGAAGAAAGAACAATAAGACCCGAGGGGTTCATTATCCAGAGGGTCGAATCAAAATAAAGCGCCAGAATATCGAACTGTTTTTTAACGGATTCAAGACTCGTTTCGGAACCGTACAGATCTTTGGCGTATGTATCTGCGATAATAATTGCTTCCTTGTAAAGTTTGTCGGCTTCGGTTTTCGTAACCAGATCGTTAATTGCTCTGGATGAGAAAGTGGCCACGACCAGAAATCCGAAGAGCGCAAACAATAGGTAAGCAAATATGAACTTTGTATAGATGGTTTTTCTCATTTGTGCTCCGTTTTATTCGGACAAAGTAACTTTAATATCCATGTCTATATAGGTCTCGCCGTTTAAACGCATAACCGTAACGACCACCTCGTCTCCGGGCTTGCACTCGTTTATTTCGAGTTCATAGTCCAGGACACTTGTAATAACCGCATCATTCATGGCAGTAATGACGTCGCCTTTGTGAATGCCGCCCTGCATTGCGGGAGAATCCATCTGGATGTCGGTAATATATGCTCCGATCGGAACATTGTAAAAACGCATTGCCGTGGAAGACACATTGGTCACGGAAACACCCATCTGAGGACGCGAAACATCGTTGCACATGTCTTCGATAAGTTTTATGAGCTCTGTGATACCGACAGCAGAAACAAGGTTTTTGTTTTCATCCCTGTTATAGGACTGATCTATGATTCCGACTACTCTGCCGCTTCTGTTTATAAGAATACCCGAGCCCTCCGCAGAGCCGTAGATATCTGTTGTCAGAAGCGAATAATTATGGTCGATTCCGTTGATTTCATTTCCTGTTGAAGTGAGCATTCCGTATCCGATGGATGAGCCGTATCCCAAAGGATCCCCGATGGCAATTACGATATCACCGGGCTTGCATGAAAGCTGCGAATTGGCGAAAGTCGGGTAAGCCATGGCGCTCTTAGTCGTGTCGTTAAGCTCCGAAAGAGGAACCGTCAGGATGGCATAGTTCGTAAAAGAATCGATGGCTTTTACGGTTGCCAGACACTCCTGAGTATTCGGAAAAGTAACCACGATTTCCGTGGAGTCGGAAAGGATTCCGGCATCGGACAAAATGAAGAGATCCGTTCCGTTATCCTCGATGATAAGTCCCGTGGTTCCGGTCTTGTTTTCGTACGAGGAATTAAGCCATGTGGTTTTATCCTGGATGGCGGTTACGGTCACCATGGATTTTTTGGATTCAGCCGCAACAGCCTTCATTTTATTAAAGATTCCCTGATAGTCATCGATATCGGGTTCGTATGCAGCGATAGCATCTGCGATTGCTTCGGTATTGTCAGGAATTTCAATCACCGGTTCGGGCTCAGGCTCATCCTCTATCAGCATGTTCTCGGGAAGAATTTCCTCGGTCGGCTCCAAAAGTTTAAGCTCAATCTTTTCGGGTTCGGGCGCTTTGTCCAAGTTGCCCAGAGTTCCTTTTTCGAAAAAGAAAAAGACAAAGCAGGCAACCAAAGCGAACGTTACCGCAAGGGCAATCGTTAAAAGAGACTGCTTGAAAACCTTACGCTTGTTGATGGGGCGCTCGGTTATTTTTTCACGCAGGAATGTATAATCGTTATTCTCGTGAGAATTGTTCTGTTCGCTCATTTTTATGATAATCCTCTTAAAGTTAATTAAAACAATACAATGTAATAATAACACCCGCCGATTAATGCTTCAAGGGTAATGCAAAACTGTATTTTACCGACAAAGTATAGATAAAAACACCACAAACTATAGATGTCATTTTTAACAAAAGAAATGCCAAAAGATTTAATTTACCTATAGTTAATTTTATGTATAATAATAAGTGTGGGTTTTTGCTTAAATCTTTAAGCAACTAACCGCAATATTTTTTTCTTAGGAGAATTTTATGTACAGACATATCATTAATCCCCAGATAAAAAAAGGTCACATTAACCCCGAAATTCAGGGACATTTCAGTGAGCATCTCGGAAGATGTATTTACGAGGGTATTTTTGTTGGGGAAAATTCGGATATTCCGAATGTTAACGGTATGCGTACCGACGTTGTCGAAGCTCTTAAGGAAATGAAAATCCCCGTGTTAAGATGGCCCGGCGGATGTTTTGCCGATGAGTACCACTGGATGGACGGTATCGGTGAGAAAAAAGACAGAAAGAAAATGATTAACACCAACTGGGGCGGAGTAGTCGAAGACAATTCTTTCGGCACACATGAATTCATGGAACTCTGTCGTCAGCTCGGATGTAAGACATACGTTAACGGTAACGTCGGAAGCGGCACCGTAAAAGAAATGAGCGAATGGGTTGAATACATGACTTTTGAAGGCGTGTCACCCATGGCTGACTTAAGAAGAAAAAACGGCCACGACGAAGCGTGGAATCTTGATTATTTCGCAATAGGAAATGAGACCTGGGGCTGCGGCGGAAACATGAGTCCCGAGTATTATTCCGATCTTTACAGACACTATCAGACATTTGTCAAAAATTACAATCCTGATAAAAAAATCAAAAGACTTGCGGTTGGACCTAGCGACAAGGATTACGCATGGACCGAAACCCTTTTGAAGAAATGCTTTGAAAGAGCAGGCTCCTGGAACAACGCGCACGGATTTATGGACGGCCTTACTCTCCATTATTATACTCTGCCTTACGACTGGGCTAAGAAGGGTGAGGCTACGGGCTTCAATGAAAAAGAGTGGTACATGACCTTAAGAAAAACTCTTTTCATGGAAGACTATATTGCAGGCCATTCGGCAATTATGGACCGTTACGATCCCGAAAAGCAGATCGGACTCATGGTTGACGAGTGGGGCACATGGTACGATGTCGAAGAAGGCACCAACCCCGGATTCCTTTATCAGCAGAACACCATCCGCGATGCACTTGTTGCCGGAATCAACTTAAACATCTTCAACAAGCATGCCGACAGAGTAAAGATGGCCAACATCGCACAGCTTGTAAACGTACTTCAGGCAGTCATCCTCACCGAAGGCGAGAAGATGATTAAGACACCTACATACTACGTATTCAAGATGTACAGTGCTCATCAGGACAACGATCTTTTGGAGAGCTTCATCGATACCAAGAAGGTCGGCCTCGAAGACGAATACATGGTTCCGAATCTTACCGAGTCTGTATCGGTAGACAGAAGCGGAAAGATAATCATGACCGTGACAAACCTTTCACTCGACGAGGAAGCAATGGTTGAAAGCGTTATCCTCGGAGCAAACATCAAGGAAGTTAAGGCACAGATCGTAAAAGGAAAGATGGACGACCACAACACCTTCGACAATCCCGATGTTGTCAAGGATGAGGAATTCAAAAACATTTCTTTTAAGAACGATAAAATCAGATATACAATTCCTCCCTGCAGCGTAATGTGCATCGAAGTTACCGCTTAATATGGAATATAAAAAAATCTGCAGACGCTGTCTCATCTCTGAAATGGGTAAGGAAGCCTACGACGAGATGATAAAAAAACATACGGACATCATAAAGCCCTCGGACAGAAGCGACGAAGCGACGTACAAAGCAAGACTTGATGTATGTAAGGAATGCGAAAAACTTAACGCCGGCACCTGCGCTTCCTGCGGATGCTACGTGGAGATAAGAGCGGCTCTTAAAAAATCCGCATGTCCGAACAAAAAATGGTAAATAAACTCTCATTTTGAAAACGAATAAAGAGAGAAAAAAATAAAAGGAGAAAAAGCTATGGAAATCAAAAAAGTAACAGACCCGTCATTTAAGAAGTATGGCAAGATTATCGAAGGAATCGATTTTTCCGAAATCCTTAAGAACCTTGAAGCACTTCCCATGCCCGCAGAAGGAGTTGAATACTTCCCCGGAGTAGAGGCACTTGAGTGCACACCTGCAACACAGATTATTTCCGAAAGCCTTTACGGCGGAATGCCCATCCAGATCGGTATGTGCAACGGACACAACAAGGCACTTAACGCAGTTGAGTATCACAGAGATTCCGAAATCAATGTGGCTCTTTACGATATGGTTCTTCTTATCGGCGAATTAAAGGATGTTACCGAAGATTTCAAATACGATACATCCAAGATTGAAGCTTTCCTTGTACCCGCAGGCGTAGCTGTTGAAATGTATGCAACAACTCTTCACTATGCACCCTGCCACGTAGAAGACAAGGGCTTCAAAGCTGTAGTAGTTCTTCCCAAGGGAACAAACTACGACCTCACATTCAAGAATTCCTACACCAAGGAAGACAAGCTTCTTACAGCAGTCAACAAGTGGCTCATCGCTCACGAAGATGCTAAGATTGACGGCGCTTTCAACGGACTTGTAGGCGAAAATATTACAATCTAAAAGGAGAAAGTTATGTATTATATCGGAGTTGATCTCGGAACATCGGCTGTAAAGCTGATCATGATGGAAAAAGACGGTACAATCGTAAGCTCGGTTTCAAAGGAATATCCTTTGTATTTCCCGAATCCCGGTTGGTCGGAGCAGAAGCCCGAAGACTGGAAAACGGCTGTACTCGAAGGTTTAAAGGAACTTGTAAAAGATTTTGATGCCACTCAGGTAGCAGGAATCAGTTTCGGCGGACAGATGCACGGTCTTGTAGTTCTCGATGAGAACGACAATGTTATCAGACCCGCAATTCTCTGGAACGACGGAAGAACACAGAAAGAAACAGATTACTTAAACAATGTAATCGGCAAAGACGTTCTTTCGGCAGAAACAGCAAATATCGCATTTGCAGGTTTCACCGCTCCCAAGATTCTCTGGATGAAAGCCAACGAGCCCGAGAACTTTGCAAAGATTAAAAAGATTATGCTTCCCAAGGACTATATCGCATATATCCTTTCAGGCGTATTCTCAACAGATTATTCGGATGCTTCAGGTATGCTTCTTCTTGACGTTAAGAATAAGAAATGGTCCAAGAAGATGTGTGATATCTGCGGCGTAGACGAATCAATGCTTCCCAAGCTCTATGAGTCTTACGAAGTAACAGGTACGGTTAAACCCGAAATCGCAAAAGAAATCGGATTTACAGATAACGTTAAGGTTTGCGCAGGTGCAGGCGACAATGCGGCAGCAGCTGTAGGAACAGGTGTCGTAGGCGACGGTGGATGTAACATTTCACTCGGCACATCCGGAACAGTATTTATTTCCTCAGCAAAATTCGGCGTAGACGAGAACAACGCACTTCACTCATTTGACCATGCAGACGGAAACTTCCATTTAATGGGTTGTATGCTTTCCGCAGCTTCATGTAACAAGTGGTGGATGGACGAAATCATCAAGACCAAGGATTACGCAGCAGAGCAGGCTAATATAAGTAAGCTCGGTGAAAATCATGTATTCTTCCTTCCTTACTTAATGGGTGAGAGATCACCTCACAACAATCCTGATGCAAGAGGAACATTCATCGGTCTTACAATGGACTCCACCAGAGAAGACATGACACAGGCAGTTCTTGAAGGCGTTGCATTCGGACTTCGTGATTCAATCGAAGTTGCCAGAAGCCTCGGTATTCCTCTTACAAAGACCAGAATCTGCGGCGGCGGTGCAAAGAGCCCTCTCTGGAGAAAGATGATTACCAACATTATGAATATGGAAGTAGAAAGAATCACTTCCGAAGAAGGTCCCGGACTTGGCGGCGCTATGCTTGCAGCAGTAGGATGCGGCGAATATGCATCTGTTGAAGAAGCTGCAAAGGCAATCGTTAAGGTTCTCGATGTAGAAAAGCCCGATCCCGAACTCGTTGAAAAATATGAAAAGAAATATCAGCAGTTCAAGACCATTTATCCGGCTTGCAAACCCGTGTTTGATATTATCAAATAATAAATAAAAACAGGAGATTAAGTATGAACGAATTGGAACTTAAGAAAAAGGCCAATGATGTCAGAAAAGGAATCGTAACCGCAGTTCATGCTGCAAAAGCCGGACATCCCGGCGGATCGCTTTCCGCAGCTGATATCATGACATATCTCTATTTTGAGGAGATGAACATCGATCCCGCTGATCCCAAGAAGGATGACAGAGACCGTTTCGTATTGTCAAAGGGACATGTTGCTCCCGCACTTTATTCAACACTTGCCAACAGAGGATACTTCCCCGTTGAAGAACTCGAAACATTAAGAAAACTCGGCTCCAGACTTCAGGGACATCCCTGTATGCAGGAAACACCCGGCGTTGACATGTCTTCAGGTTCACTCGGACAGGGACTTTCCGCAGCAGTAGGTATGGCACTTTCCGCAAAGCTTTTAAACAAGGATTACAGAGTATACGCTCTTTGCGGCGACGGTGAAATCCAGGAAGGTCAGATCTGGGAAGCTGCAATGTTCGCAGGTCACAGAAAACTCGACAATCTCTGTGTAATCGTTGATAACAACGGACTTCAGATTGACGGTAAGATTGAAGATGTCTGCTCACCTTATCCCATCACAGACAAATTCAAAGCATTCAATTTTAATGTAATCGAAATCGACGGTCATGATTTTTCACAGATCGCAGATGCTTTCAAGAAAGCAAGAGAATGCAAGGGTATGCCTACAGCAATTATTGCAAAGACCACCAAGGGTAAGGGCGTATCATTTATGGAGAATCAGGCTTCATGGCACGGCACAGCTCCTAACGACGAGCAGTATGCAATAGCTATGGAAGATTTGGAAAGGATTGGTAAAGAGTATGTCTGATGTTGTAAAAATAGCAACAAGAGAGAGTTACGGTAACGCTCTTGTTGAATTAGGAAAAATCAATGATAAAGTATATGTACTGGATGCCGATCTTGCAGGTGCCACAAAAACAGGTACTTTCAAGAAAGCCTTTCCCGAAAGACATATCGACTGCGGTATCGCTGAATGTAACATGACAGGCATCGCAGCAGGTCTTTCAACAACAGGAATCATTCCTTTCTGCTCATCCTTCGCAATGTTCGCTTCCGGACGTGCTTACGAGCAGGTAAGAAACTCAATCGGTTATCCTCATCTTAATGTTAAGATCGGTGCCACACATGCAGGCGTTACAGTCGGCGAAGACGGTGCTACACATCAGTGTAACGAGGACATTGCTCTTATGAGAACAATTCCCGGTATGGTAGTTATCGTTCCTTCAGACGACGTTGAAGCAAAAGCAGCTGTTAAGGCAGCAGCAGAATATGTAGGTCCCGTTTACATGAGATTCGGCAGAAGTGCGGTTCCCGTAATCAACGACAAGCCCGATTACAAATTCGAAATCGGCAAAGGAATCACACTTAAGGAAGGCAAAGACGTAACAATCATCGCTACAGGCGTTTGTGTATGCGAAGCTCTTAAGGCAGCAGAAACACTTAAAGCTGACGGAATCGACGCAGAAGTAATCAACATTCACACAATCAAGCCTCTTGACAAAGACCTTGTAATCGCAAGTGCAAAGAAGACAGGCAAGGTTGTAACCGTTGAAGAGCATTCCGTAATCGGCGGCTTAGGCAGCGCAGTAGCAGATGTCCTTGCAGAGACAGGTGTTGCAACTCTTAAAAAGATTGGGGTACAGGACGTATTCGGCGAGTCCGGTACGGCCGCACAGCTTCTTCACAAGTTCGGTCTTGATGCAGAAGGCATCGCAGCCGGCGTAAAAGACTTTGTAAAATAATCGGAAGAAGAGTAAAATGGTTTATGAACTCTGTACGGCTAAGGCAAAGGAGTTTGTAATATAAAATCAAAAGAAAAAAATTATAAAATGGGAGGCCAACTTTATGAACAACATTCCTAAGATTAAACTTGGTATCGTGGCTGTAAGCCGTGACTGTTTCCCCGAATCACTTTCGGTTAACAGAAGAAAAGCATTAGTTGATGCTTACAAGGCTAAATATGATGCAGCAGATATCTATGAATGCCCTATCTGTATCGTTGAGAGCGAAATCCACATGGTTCAGGCTCTTGAAGATATCAAGAAGGCAGGCTGTAACGCACTTTGCGTATACCTTGGAAACTTCGGTCCCGAAATTTCCGAAACACTTCTTGCTAAGCACTTTGACGGACCTAAGATGTTCTGTGCAGCAGCAGAAGAAACACAGAATGACCTTTGCGGCGGCAGAGGCGACGCATACTGCGGTATGCTTAACGCAAGCTACAACTTAAAGCTTCGTAATGTAGGTGCTTACATTCCCGAGTATCCCGTAGGTGATGCTGAGGATTGTGCAAAGATGATTAATGATTTCATCCCCGTTGCAAGAGCACTCGTTGGTTTAAGCAAACTTAAAATTATATCATTCGGTCCCAGACCTCTTAACTTCCTTGCTTGTAACGCTCCTATTAAGCAGCTTTACAACCTTGGCGTTGAAATCGAAGAGAACTCAGAACTTGACCTTTTCGAATCATTCAACAAGCATGCCGGTGACGAAAGAATTCCCGCAAAGGTTAAAGAGATGGAAGAAGAACTCGGCGCAGGCAACAAGAAGCCCGAAGTACTTGCTAAGTTAGCTCAGTACGAATTAACACTTCTTGACTGGGTTGAAGGACACAAGGGTTACAGAGAATACGTTGCAATCGCAGGTAAGTGCTGGCCCGCATTCCAGACACAGTTCGGATTCGTTCCCTGCTATGTTAACTCTCGTTTAACAGGTATGGGTATTCCCGTATCCTGTGAAGTTGATATTTACGGATGTCTTTCCGAGTTCATCGGTACATGCGTATCTGATGATATCGTAACACTCCTTGATATCAACAACTCAGTTCCCAAGGATATGTACAAAGAGTCTATCGAAGGCAAATTCGATTACAAGCATACAGATACATTCATGGGATTCCACTGTGGTAATACATGCTCCAAGAAGCTTGCATTCCATGAGATGAAGTATCAGATGATCATGGCAAGAGCACTTCCTATCGAAGTTACAAACGGTACTCTTGAAGGCGACATCGTTCCCGGAGATATCACATTCTTCAGACTTCAGTCAACAGCTGATGCTAAGATTAGAGCATATCTTGCAGAAGGTGAAGTACTTCCCGTTGCAACCAAATCATTCGGTGGTATCGGCGTATTCGCTATTAAGGAAATGGGACGTTTCTATCGTCACGTGCTCATCGAGAAGAACTATCCTCACCATGGTGCAGTTACATTCGGACATCACGGCAAGGCTCTCTACGAAGTATTCAAATACATCGGAGTTCCCATCGAGGATATCAACTACAATCAGCCCGCTTCACTTCCTTATCCTACAGAGAATCCTTTCAAGTAAAATAAGGTTAGATTTAACAGGCAGTTTCAGTGCCGGGTACCATTGGTGCCCGGCACTTTTTTCCTTTATAACACTGTATATTTGTGATAAAATGATGGCGTATGAGAAAAGCATTCAGATTTCTTGCAAAACCTATAGAAAAGATTTTTAACAATCTGAAATTCCGACACAAATTTTTTGTGCTTTATTTTACGTGCGTTTTTCTTCCGCTAATCGTAACGGACATCATTATTTTGGACGCCGTGTACAGTCAGGAAATCAATGCAATCAAATATGATATGGAATATATCGCCGGCGTTTATCAGAATTATTTCGAAAACATGCTTTCAAGCGATGTAACCCTGGCGGAAAGTGTAAACAAAAACCCGAGGATAAATGATTTTGCCATTAAAAAATATAAGAACGGTTATGAGTTCTGGGATGACTACACTAATATCATTTATGATTCGTTCCTCGAAACAACGTCAGGTTTAAACAGAAACAGCATAGTTGTATATGCAGACAACGATACGCTTTTGGATGCTCAGTTTATCAAAAAAATGTCCGGTGTAGAGAATCAGAAATGGTACCGGGACTTTGTCAAAAGCGACAGAAAAGATCTGATTTGTGCTTATTATGATTTAAACGAAAAAAGCGAATTCAGATCCAAAAGAAAGTTTTATTATATAAAACGAATGGATTATGAAAGGGACAGCGGAATCGAAAAATATGTGGTAATAGGACACGACTCCAGTACGCTTCAGAGCACATTAAAGTCCTTTAACTCCAAATACCCCGCGTATGTTATTATTGACGATTACGTTGTATTCTCCACGGAGGGCGACTCGGTTATTTACAGATCGCAGGTTGACCTGACGAACAAAAACAATGTTGTCAAAAACATTAATATTGCAGGTGCGAAGGTTGATATCATCATCGTTAATGAAACAAAAATTCTTTCCAACGCCTTAAGAGATCACTGGCAGATTCTCATAATTCTTCTGATAGTTACGATTATCATTCCTTTATTCATGTTAATGATAATTGAAAATACGGTTATCAAAAGAATTGCCATTCTGGAAAATGCTTTCGGAAGCGAGAAAACCAACACCTTCAATTCCATCAAAAACGTAGAGGGTAATGACGAACTTGCATCCCTCATGAAAAAATACAATAAGATGGTTGATATCACCAATGAACTGGTAACAACCGTATACAAGGATAAAATCAAGGAACAGGAAAGTGATATCGCCAGACAGAAGGCAGAACTTCTTGCTCTTCAGAGCCAGATTAATCCTCACTTCATGTTCAATGCTCTTGAGAGTATACGAATGCATTCACTCTTAAAAGGCGAGACGGAAACCGCATCCATGGTCGACAAACTGGCAGTTATGGAAAGACAGAATGTAGAGTGGGGAAAGGACTTCGTTACCGTTAAAAAGGAAATCGAATCCATCGAGGCATATCTGGCGCTTCAGAGCTACAGATTCGGCGACAGACTTTCGTTTGATATTGATGTTGAAGAGGAATGCGGAAACTATCTGGTTCCCAAACTCACCATTGTTACTTTTGTTGAAAATGCCTGTGTTCACGGGATTGAATCCAAGGCAACGCAGGGCTGGATATTCGTAAGAGTTTATAAATCCGACAAATATCTTTATATAGAAGTTGAAGATACCGGCGAAGGCATGAGCGAGGAAAAGGTTCAGGAAATGCTAAACGATATCGAAAACGCATCCATTGAATCAATTAAAGCCAGAAAGCATGTAGGTATCATGAACGCATGTTTAAGACTTAAGATGGTTACCGAGCGTGCGGTCAAATTTGATATCGAAAGCGAAGCCGGAGTCGGAATGAGTGTTATAATAAAGATACCGCTTGATAAATTAAAAAGGCAGGAGGGCGAGTGATGTTAAAAGTCATGCTTGTCGATGACGAACCCTTTATACTTCAGGGTTTGAAAATACTTGTTGATTGGAATAAGGAAGGTTTTGAAATAGTTTATACCGCATCCAACGGCAAAGAAGCGCTCGAATATCTTAAAAACAATGAAGTGGATTTAGTCATTTCGGATATTCAGATGCCTGTCATGAACGGTCTGGAACTTCTTGAAAACATCCAGAAAACAGGCGTTTCCAAAGCAAGATTCGCAATCCTTACGGGTTACGATGATTTTTCGTATGCCCAGAGAGCGATTAAATACAACAGTATGGACTACATTTTAAAGCCCGTACAGAAAAAAGACATTCTGGCTCTTTTACGAAATGTATCCAAACTTGAAAAGGTCACGCGAGAAAAAGAAGACGACCGTGCAAAAATGGAAGATGCTTATCTTGCCAGAAACGTTATTTCGCTCATAAAAGGCAAATACGACGACAGCAATATCGAATATGTCAAAAAGCACATGCAGTTATCCGGCAAAATCAGATATGTGGACATCGAACTCACTGATGAAACAAGAGAGAGCGACGAGGACGATTACGATGCAAGAGTGCTTCAGCACCAGCTTCATTCTGCGTGCCGTGAAGTATATAAAGATAATGAAAATCATTTTATCTTTGATGTTTCCTATGATGAGTCAAGTTATGATGTAGGTTTCATTTACTGCGACAATATGGCTACAAGATACGATATGTCGGATGTTGATTTCTTTGAGAGCATGATTAAGAAAATCGAAGGAATACTCTTAAAGCCCGTAAGAATGATCTGCGGCAAAAAGGTAGGCGACATATCCCAGATAGCCAAGTCATACTCATCCTGCAGAATGCTAAACAGTATCAAGGGCTTCCACAACGAAAAGAGAGTATACATTTACGAGGATGAAGTTCAGATTGAACAGAAGAGTGCGTATCTCTGCAAAAAGAGTCTGGACGATTGTATCGCAGCAATAGAGAAAAACGAAAAAGAACAGATTGAAAAGAGTGTGGAAAAACTTTATGAGGAAATCACCAATGTAGGCGAAAACTACAACCTCGTAAACTTAAACATCAACTATCTTCTTTTCCAGCTTATCCACCTTGCGAGCGAGCAGGACGACAATGTAAACCAGGAAGAAGTAATTCAGTACATCTCCGAAAATTCGGTTGAAGAAACTCTTTCGAGAGGTTCGAGCCAGCACCTTAAAAACTTCGCTCTTCAGTATGCGGATTATCTGATGAGCTTAAGAAAGAATGTTTCCAGAGGTATTTTATCCAGCATCGAAAAAGATATCGCAGAGCATTATGCGGAAAACATTTCCTTAAGAAACCTTGGCGAAAAGTATTACATGAACAGTTCCTACCTCGGACAGGTTTTCAGAAAGAAATACAATGTATCTTTTAAGGACTATCTGACAAACATCAGAATAAACGAAGCAGCCAAGCAGCTTATCATGACGGATAAGAAGATTAACCAGATAGCAGAGGAAGTAGGATATATGGACTGCGATTATTTTATCAGAAAGTTCATTGAGATTAAGGGCTGCACACCGTCGAAGTACAGAAAAAACAACAGTCATCAGTAGGTGAAAAACATGAAAAGCATAGCAATCATTACCGCCAGAGGTGGCAGCAAAAGAATACCGAAGAAGAACATAAAAGATTTTTTGGGCAAACCGATTATAGCCTATTCGATAGAAGCTGCGATTGAGAGTAAAGAATTTGACGAAGTCATGGTTTCCACGGACAGCGAAGAGATAGCAGAGATTGCTTTAAAATACGGCGCAAAGGTTCCTTTTTACAGAAGCGAAAAAACCAGCGGCGATTTTGCCACCACAAACGACGTTATCCTTGAAGTAATCGACGAATATGAAAAGCGTGGCAAAACTTTCGAGTACGGAGTTTGTATTTACCCGACGGCGCCTTTCGTGACCGGAGAAAAATTAAAGGATGCACTTTCAAAGCTTATAGAAAGTAATGCAGATACGCTTATTCCCGTGGTTGCTTTTTCCTATCCTCCGAAGAGAGCTCTTGTTATAAGAGAAGGAAAGCTTGTCTTCGAATATCCGGAGTTTATGGATTCGCGTTCGCAGGATCTTGAAAGCGAGTATCATGACGTGGGACAGTTCTACTGCTTTAATATAGAAGCGTTCAGGAAAAACCAAAAACTCATGAAAGGCGACATTCTTCCATATATTGTGGATGAAACCGAGGTTCAGGACATAGATAATGAGTCTGACTGGAAAATCGCCGAAATAAAGTATGAAAAACTTCAGATGAAGGACAAATGCCCCAATTTGTAATAAATGGCAAAAAGCCCTAAAAATAGGGCAAAACAAGCATTTTTTACCCGACAAAATACAGGACAAAAACGACCTATATTTTATCGGGTTTTTTATTTAATTTTATCGGGTTATAAAAAACTGATAACGTAAGTATAATTTAAAGTACGATTAGCCGTAGTGACGGCATAGTTTTATAGGAGGTAAAAAAATGAAAATGAAGAAATTCATTGCACTCGGCATGGCTGGTATGCTTAGTGCAGCAACACTGGTTGGCTGTGACCCTAAGACAACTACAACAACCACAACACCCGATGAACCTACACCTGCTACTTCAACAACAACTCCGGATGATCCCGAACCCGCTGTAGAAGAAGCAAAAGAGTATTCGGAAGATGAAATCGTTAACTGGACAATGTTCGCAGCAATGCCCGGTTCCGAAATCAACGACGGAAACGACATTCAGGAAATCATCGCTAAGAAGACCGGTGTAAGAGTTAAAGAAACATGGCTTACAGGTCAGACAGCAGCAGAAGCAGTTGGTTCAATCCTTGCTTCAGGCGAACTTCCTACTTTCATCGATGCTGGTGAAGGATTCAAGGAACTTTACGAAGCTGATACTCTTGTAGCTTGGGATCCTTATATTGAGAAGTATCCTAACCTTAAAGAGATGTACTCAGATTATGAGTGGGATATGTTCCGTCAGGATGATGGAAAGATCTACTGGGCTAACGTATTCAACAACACATACGGCGAGTCCAAGGCTACAGGTCATAACGACGAAGCATTCTGGATTCAGGTAAGAGTACTTGAAGAGTACGGTTATCCTGAAATCAAGACAATGGATGAATACTTCGATCTTCTTGAGAAATACTATGCAGCTCATCCTTCATTTGAAGATGCTGAAGGCAACACAATCAATATCATCCCTTACACAATCCTTTGTGATGACTGGAGATATTTCTGCCTTGAAAACGCTGGACAGTTCCTCGATGGTTATCCTAACGATGGTTCTGTAATCGTTGATACAAACACAATGAAGATTGTTGACTACAACACAACACCTACCACAAAGGCATACTTCACAAAACTTAACGAAGAATACAAGAAGGGTATCGTTGACAAAGAGTTCGCAACACAGACATACGATGAGTACATCGCAAAGCTTTCTACAGGTGCTGTACTTGGTATGGTTGACCAGAACTGGGACTTCAACTACACAGTTACTCCTATCTTCGCTACATCAGGTTTAGCTGACCTCGGATGTGAATATGTTCCTTTAGGACTTATGGCAGACGGTGTTACACAGCAGAGATGGCATACATATGGTGATACAGTTAACGCATCATCAGGTTGTGCTGTTACAATAAGCTGTGAAGATCCTGACAGAGCTTTCAAGTTCTTAAGCGATATTCTTGAACAGGAAATCCATGATCTCCGTTACTGGGGCGTTGAAGGCGTTGACTACTTAGTAGATGAAGACGGCTTATACTACAGAACTCAGGAAATGAGAGACAAACTTAACGATACATCTTACAAGGCATCTCACGTATGTAACTACTCATACATGCCTCAGTGGCTTGGAACAAGCAAAGATGGTAAGAACGCTATGCAGCCCGCAGAGCAGGCATCCGAGTTCTATGCAGGACTTTCAGAGCCTCTTGCAAACTGCTTCAAGGCATACAATGCCGGCGGTTATCCCGACATGATCGGTTCAATCGAAGAAGATGTTAATGCAACACATCCTTGGTTCCCGATGTGGTCATGGTCCAACGAACTTAACAACGACACTCCTGGTGGTGTTGCTTGGGGTAAGATGGGCGAGACAAAGCATAAATGGCTTCCTAAGGTAGTTATGGCAGCTGATTTCGATTCAGAGTGGGCTAACTACATGGATGCATACAATGCATGTAAACCTGAAGACTTCCTTAACGAAGCACAGGGCGTACTTGATGATCGTATGGCTGCATACGAAGCAAGCAAGTAATTCACATTACATCTTGTAAAAAGTAATAATTAATTAATGAAGTGGCAACCACGGTTGTTTATAGCTGTGGTTGCCATTTTAAAGGAAAGGGAGGCTTAAAAATGGCAAACGAAGCGGATCAGATCGTCAATACTGAAGAAGCAGCAGTAGAAAACGAGATTAATGCCGAAGCCGAAACAACTGAGACCGCAGCAGAAACAGTTATAGCAGAAAATGTTGAGACGGTTGCGGAAGAAACTGCAGAAACAACCGAAGCTAACGCTATTGACGAAGCTTACGAGGTTGATAACTATGCCAAAGAGGCATATGAACACGCATCTACTTTAAGTGAAGCCCAGATTAAGGCTTTATCAAAAAAGAGAATATCCAAGGGCGAATTAAAAAGACAGTGGGTATTACTTTTAATCAGTTTTATATTCGTTTTATATGGTTTGTTATTCTACTATCTTCCTCTTGGCGGATGGGTAATGGCATTCCAGAACTATAAGTTAAAATCAGGTTTATTACATTCCAAATTCGTTGGATTTGATAAATTCAAATTTATGTTTGAATTTGACGTCTTTGAATGGGGCCTTGAAACAACAGGCAACATTTTCTCGGCGATGAAAATATGGATTGACAAAGTTGTATTTATTAGAGCCATCAGAAATACCATCGGTATGGGTATTCTTAATCTTGCTACAACTTTTATTATGGCTATTGTATTTGCCATCTTACTTAATGAAGTAAAGAATAAATTAGGAAAAAAATTAGTTCAGACAATTTCTTACTTACCTCACTTCCTTTCATGGATTATCGTGTGTGGTATTATACATGACTCCTTATCAAGTACAGGTATTGTAAATGAACTTTTAAGATTTTTCCACATTGTTGACGACAGTTATAACTTCTTCGCCCACCCGGCTTGGTTCTGGCCGATTGTAGCCTTTTCCAATGTATGGAAAGAGACCGGTTGGAACGCAATTATTTACCTTGCAGCTATCACAGCTATCGATCCTTCACTTTATGAAGCAGCTGAAATTGACGGCGCAGGCAGATGGGGCAAGATCAGATACATTACTCTTCCGAGTATCGCACCCACAATCGTTATCCTTCTTGTAATGAACATCGGTAACCTTCTTAACTGTGGTTTCGAAGTTCAGTACTTACTCGGTAACGGTCTTGTACAGGACGTTTCACAGACCATCGATATCTACATCCTTAACTGGGGTGTTGGACAGATGGACTACTCGCTGGGTACTGCGGCCGGTATATTTAAGAGTGTCGTAGCGATTCTATTGATACTAATATTTAATACTGTGGCCAAGAAGATGGGCCAGGAAAGTTTGTTCTAGGAGGGAGAAAAGAATATGAAAATAAAAAAAGACGATTTCGCCCTCAATTATACAAACTCTCATGGCGGAGAAAGACTGAGCGACGAAGAGTTAAAAACAATAAAAAGATTAGCCCACAAGAACTCCAGAAAAATGGACGGATGGGGATGGGCATTCGTAATCTGCAATACAATATTCCTTATTCTGTTTACAATCGTAACATTGTATCCTGTATGGAATACCGTTGCATATTCATTCAATGACGGACTTGATGCTGTAAGAGGCGGAATTTACCTCTGGCCCAGAAAGTTCTCAGTTGAAAGTTATAACAAAGTACTTAACATCCAGGGCTTCATGGTTGGTGCTAAGATTACCGTTTTAAGAACTATTCTCGGTACACTTACATCACTTATTGCCAATGCACTTCTTGCATTCATCATGTCACGTAAGAGATTCCTTTTCAGATCATCTCTTTCACTGTTCTGGATTATTACAATGTACGTTAACGGCGGTATGATTCCCGTTATGTTACTTTTCAGATATTTACATCTGACCAGTTCATTCTGGGTATACATTGTTCCCGGTATGGTAAGTGCATTCAACGTAATGGTACTTAGAACATACATGGAAGACTTACCTGATGAACTAGAAGAATCCGCACAGCTCGATGGTGCAGGATATATCACAATCTTCATCAAAATCATATCTCCTCTGTGTAAACCGGTTTACGCAACAATTGCTTTGTTCGTAGCTGTATGGCAGTGGAACTCATGGTTTGATGCAATGCTCTATAACCGTATGAAAACAGAATACACAACACTGCAGTACGAATTGATGAAACTGCTCAATTCGGTAATGCAGACCAGCGGTAGTGCAAACGGTAATAACAATACAAGTTCAGCTAAACAGGTAACACCTGTATCCGTAAGATCCGCAGCTACAGTTGTTACTATGGTACCTATCATCTGTATTTACCCTTTCTTACAGAGATACTTTGTAACCGGTCTTACAATCGGTGGCGTAAAAGGTTAACCAAATTTCAAAAATATATTTTGACCGCTTCGGAACTGCTTATTCCGGAGCGGTTTTTTCTGAAAGGTAATCCTTTATGAATATTTTTAAATTTGACAGCCCTGTAATGCAGTTTATGGGTAAGGTTGCGGATATGATTATCCTCAATCTTCTGACACTTATATTAAGTATTCCCATAATCACATTCGGTGCGGCTTATACAGCCAAATATTATGTGTCAATGAAGATAGTGCGTAAGGAAGAAGGCACACTCTTTAAACCGTATTTCAAGGCTTTTAAAGACAATTTCAAACAGGCGACTCTTATCTGGATAATCCAGCTCGTAGTTCTTATACTCTTAGGAATTGACTGGCTCTGGATTTATAATAAGGGCTTTGGCAATGTCAATGAAATCTATATGGTTTTACTTGTACTGCTTACCTGCTTCGTAGTTTTTATTACCGCTACGATTTTCCCCTTCATAGCTAGATTTGAAATGACCGTAAAAGAAGCATATAAAGGTGCAGGTCTCTTTTCATTCCTGTATTTTATAAAGCTTGCGCTTATAGCAGCTCTTGAAATAATTACAATAATATCCTGCTTATGGTACGCATCATGGCTTCCCGCGATTCTTTTATTCGGTACCACGACTTCGTTTTATTTTATGAACCTTACGCTCATAAAAGGATTTAAAAAGCTTGAGGCAAGGGTAGAAAAAGAAGAAGAGGATAAGGCAGCCGAAGAAAAGACTGAAGAAAGCGAGGTTTCGGAAGAAGGCGACACGAAGCTCGGAGACACTCTTGTAATTAGACCTGACGAGCATACGGTAAAAGGCAAAATCGAAGCCGAAAAAGAAACCTTCAAATCGCTATCGTTCAAGGAAAAAATCGGTTTTATCAGGGATTACTATTTGCTAAAGATTGTTCTTGGCGTACTGGTTGGATTTTTTGCACTCTGGTTTGTATATGATGCTTTTATCGCCCAGAAAGAAACGTTATATTCAGGCGGACTTCTTTTATGTGCTGTAACCGATGAAGGCAGAGATTACTTAACCAAAGATTATTTTGACAAGATTGCCACGAAGAAGAGAAAACAGCAGGTAAATCTTTCAGAAGATCTTACAATGACACTTGTGGAAGGTCAGGAAGTTAAGCCCGACCCCTCACAGGATCAGAACCTGTTTGCATATATTGTGGCCGGATATTATGATTACTTTTTCATCGACGCCGAATATATAGATCACTATATTGAACTGGACTGCTTTAAGGATATAAGTTCCTATGCTGATAAGTACAATATTCCCGAGGAAGACAGATATTACTTCGTATCGGAGAGCGCAAAAGAAGGTCTGGCCGAGGGAGAAGAACCCGTGGCAGACCTTGAAGCCATCAAGCTTCCCGAGGAAGTCTGTGAGAAGATCGGAGTTTACAGCTTAACGGGCGAAGGCGTTTACGTAGTGCTCATTGTAAATGACAAGCCGCAGGAAAGAGACGATACTTTTATGGAATATATATTTGAATAATAAAAAACGATGCTTTCGGGCATCGTTTTTCTATGGTCAAAATTATAAATATTTCTTTTATGATTCTATATTCTGGAGAGGGAGTGAAACAATAAATGTGCTGCCTTTTCCTAAAGTACTTTCGACGGAAATACGTCCTTCCATCATTTCGACGATTCGCTTAACAAGCGAAAGTCCGAGGCCGTTGCCTGCGGTCGCATGCGAAGAATCGCCCTGATAGAATTTTTCAAATATATGTTTCAGGGTTTCTTCATCCATTCCCATACCGTTATCGGAGACTGCAACGAAAATCGCATCATTTGCCCTGTGGCACTGAACCGATACGGTTCCGTTTTCCTTGGTGAATTTAACCGCATTTGAGAAAAGATTCATCCATACGTGATACAAAAGATCCTTGTTCTGATAATAATCTATTTCATCGAGATCCATATCAATCGTTATGTTCTTTTCGCTCCACTGTTCCTCCATTATAAGCATACAGGTTCGAAGCTGTTCATCCAGACTGAAGGATTCCTTGTCCGAAACAATTTCCTGTGATTCGAGCTTTGATAAAAGAAGCACGTTAGAAGACATATTGGCGAGGTGTTCACTCTCGTCCATTATGATTTTGGCAAATTCGCTCTGCTGCTCGGGTGTAAGGTTTCCTTTGTAAAGCTGTCTTGCAAAGCCTCTTATCGAAATGATCGGAGTCTTGAATTCGTGCGAAAAATTGTGGATAAAATCGTTTCTAAAAATTTCCGTTGAGGAAAGCTCGTGCGTCATGTCCTCAAAAGCATTTACCAGATTACCGAGGTCGGATTTCTCTGTAAAGAAATTTGTAATGCCTTCTACATTGACGTCATAATTGCCCTCGGCAACCTGTTCGGTAAGCTTGGTGAGCTTTCTTAAAGGCTTAAATACGTTTCTGTTTATAACGATTGAGAGCGCCGCGGATGAAAGGTAACTGAATACAAGCACGATGATTGTAAGCTTAAGGGGCGTGATTCCAAGTTTGTCTCTTAAGGAAGTCTGATAGAGAATCATCATTATGCCGCCGGCTAACACGTTTGATACCGTAAGGGCGAAAATGATAAAAAAGCTGATTCGAAAGATGATGCTTTCAATCAGCTTTTGTATTAGATTTCCTATTGCGGTTGTAAGTTTTTTGAACGCCTTACGCATATTAATCCTTTTTTATGGCCTTATATCCCAAACCTCTGACGGTAACTATTTCAAAATCGTCGTTATTCTTGAATCTGTCTCTTAAACGGTTTATATGAACATCAACGGTACGTTCTTCGGACTGCGTTTCCGAATCCCAGAATTCCTCCATCAGCTGCTTTCTCGTAAAAGTTTTATTGGGATATGAGAGCAGTTTGAAAAGAAGCTGAAATTCTTTTCTCGGAAGTTCATATTCCGAATCGCCTTCCCTGACTAAAAAAGAATCGTATAAAAGAGATGTTTTTCCGATTACAAGTTCATGCTCCGCAGCTATATGGGCGCGTCGAAGGAGCGCCTGGATACGAAGAAGAAGTTCGACTTCGTCAATCGGCTTTACCATATAATCGTCGGTACCGGTTAAAAAGCCTTTTCTGATATCTTCCTGGCTGTCCTTGGCGGTAACCATAATAATCGGAATCTGCGAACCTGAGTTTCTTAAAACTCTCGTAAAAGTAATGCCGTCCATTACAGGCATCATAATATCCACGAGAGCCAAATCCACATGGGTTTCGTCGAGAATTTTAAGTGCCTGCTCACCGTCGGTTGCATGCAAGGTATGGTAGCCGTTCTGTGTGAGAACGACTTCCATTAATCTTGCAGTATTCTTGTTGTCTTCAACGATGAGAATATTAAACATGTTTTACTATTTTGCCTGTTCGTCAGAATTTGCCTTGGGGATATTTAAATATCTGACAATCTTCATGCTGCCGTTTTTGATAAACTCTTCATTGCGCAGCTTAACGATTGCAATACGCTTAAACATCGGACGTTTATTGTTGATTTTTTCCTTAAGTTCGTTAAAGTATGCCTGATTGCCAAGGTAATCGTCTTCAGGGAAAATCTCTGCAACGATCTTGCTGTTCTCGTCATATACAAGGACTTCCTTGACAGCGGGATCACGTGCGAAGTCTTCTTCGAGTTCTTCGGGAGAGAGGTTTTCGCCGTTAGAAAGAATGATAAGGTTTTTCTTACGGCCTGTAAGTGTGATAAAGCCTTCTTCATCCACGAAGCCCAAATCACCTGTATGATACCAGCCGTCGATAATGACTGCATTTGTAGCTTCTTCGTCTTTGTAGTAACCCTTCATGACATGGTCGCCCTTAAAGAGGATTTCGCCCTCTTCGGAGACTCTGACTTCGGTATCGGGAATAAGAACTCCGACACTGCCGTCCTTATGATGGAAAGGTCTGTTTACTGCAGTACAGGGTGAACACTCAGTGGTGCCGTAGCCGTTTAAGATTTCGATACCCCATGAACGGAATTCTTTTACATACATGGGATCGAGTGCAGCACCGCCGCAGATGATATATTCAAGATTGCCGCCGAATACTTTATGAATAGCCGAATATGTTTTCTTTCTGACATCCACACCGGTCTTAAGGAGCAGATCGGTTGAAGCCATAAGACCTTTGGTAGCGGCTGTTTTGCCTTTTTTATCAATTTCTGCCCAGATTTGTTTGTGGAAAAATTCTACGAACATGGGAACCATAAAAATGGTCTGGGGTTTGAAATCCTGTAAATTCTTCTTTACGTACTTCGGTGACTTGTTGATGTAAATGGGCTCTTCGTAATTAACCGCCATAAAGATGCCTACGATAAGTCCGAAAGCATGGTGGAAAGGAAGTATTGCAAGCACGTTTCCCGAAGGCTTGTACAGCTGACAGGTACGGTTTAATTCAAATGCTATATTGTGATTCGTAAGTTCAACACCCTTGCTCTTGCCGCTTGTTCCGGATGTAAAAAGAATCGCAGCGGTCTTCTCGGGAATTATCTGATATGTAAGGAAATCGTTGTTCTTGTCGCGAAGAAGTTTTCTTCCTTCGTAAAGAATTGTATCGAAAGTTCCGAGATCAAATACCTTTTTGACAAGTTTGGTATCAACTTTTTCGACATACTGGTCGGTTACCAAAGCATAGTCGACATCGGCGAGTTTAAGAAGTTCGGAGATTTCGTTTGCGGGAAGGGACTTGTCGATTGCAACCGCTACGTTTCCGCCGTTAACACATGCAAGGAAAGCCACGAGCCATTCGTATGAGTTCTTTCCGATGATTGCAACATGTTTATCTTTGATTTTGTTTTTGTACATCCATGTTCCGAATGCGTTGATATCTTCTTTTAAATCGTGATAGGTTTTGCGCATTTCACCGGTTTCGCAGGGGTATACAAAAGCAATCTTATCGGGCGAGTCCGCTGCCTTTGTAAGAATCAGGTCCTTTAAATCCGAGATATCTTCAAGCGTGTCATAGTAAGGGTATTTTTTGTTTTTCATTTATCTTTTCCTTTCGGTAATTTTCTTGAAAACATAGATAAAAATCATGAGTACACCGAGTACAATTATACTAAATTCGGGAGTTTATAACAAGTCAAAATCCCTTTTTTCAGATAATCCCCGCATCCTTTAAAGCCTTCTTAAAATCGGTTATTTTCATGTCGTAAGAATCAATAACCGTAAGAAGTTTTTTAGTATCCGCCACAGAGTGATAACTGCCTTTACCCGAGACTTTTTTCTTAATTTTTGGCCACTTCGGATAGTATTCAAAAGCTTCTAAAAACAGGTCGATGGCGTTTTTATCAAGATTGTCGTAGCTGGATGCAAGAGTCTCGCCGTCACCTTCTTTTATGAGCCTTTGTGCAATTACATAACCTTTGTCGAGTGCGGCATCCATATAGTGAAGTGTGACACCGCGCGGAGTGTCTTCCGCAATGCTCCAAAGGTTCGGAGAAGCGCCGCGGTTATAAGGCAGATATGAGTTATGCAGATTAACCACATTTCCGCCTAAAGCCGACAGAATTTCTTCGGACAGAATATATTTGTATGTGTAGCTTACGGCCAGATCGAAATTTCCGCTTTCGCAAAAAGAAACGTCAAGCCGCTCGCTCATTCTTACAACCTCATGGCCCATCTCTTCAAGTTTGTCGAAAAGAGGAAGAGCGCAGTCGTTATTGTATAAGCCGAGTATTTTCATTTTTTATCCTTTCCCGAAATCGGGTTATTTTAAAAACTCTTCGGTAACGGGTTCTCCGCGTTTAAGGCTTCTTACGGCTTTCTTTCCGATAAGCTCGTTTAAGTGCTTGGGCAGAATTCCGTAGCCTGGACGAATGGCTTTAATATTTTCGTAAGTAAATTCTTCGCCTTTGGCAATGTCTTTAATAGCAAAGAGGCTTCTTCTGAAAATCGTCGAGCTTCTTTCTTTTTCAGAGAGTGTGTAGTCGGGACCTTTTGCGATTCTGGTAGCATTTCTTACGTCTGAAACCATCTTTGCAAAATCCTTCATGCTCATGGAAAACTTACTGTCGGCACTCTCAATTCCGGGAAGGCATACATGCTTTTCAACCACGCAGGCGCCCAAGGATACTCCGACAACTGCGCCGAGGCTTCCTTCGGAATGATCCGAAAGGCCGATAGGAAGGTTAAAACGCTTTTTCATATCGGGAATATTTCCCAAATGCATTTCATCCCAGGGTGCGGGATAAGCACTGCAGCATTTGAGAAGAATAATCTGTTCATTTCCGGCTCTTCTGCATGCGGCAACCGCATCTTCGATTTCTTCGGGACTTCCCATGCCTGTCGAGATAATCATCGGCTTGCCTTTTGAAGCCGCATATTCAACGAGGGCTAAATCCACCATTTCGAAGCTGGCGATTTTATAAGCTTCAACTCCGAGTTTTTCGAGGAAATCCACGCCGTCATTGTCGAAAGGTGTGGAGAGGAAGTCTATATTGCATTTTTTACATTCATCTTTGATTGCCTTGTGCCATTCATAAGGTGTGCAGGCGTCTTTGTAAAGGTCGTAGAGCTTGTAGCCGCCCCAGAGACCGCCCTTTAATTTGAAATATTCGTTGTCGCAGTCAATGGTTAAACTGTCGGCCGTGTAAGTCTGAATCTTAACGCAGTCCGCACCCGCTGCCGCAGCCTGTCTTACAATCTCCAAAGCATTGAAAACATTACCGCCGTGATTGGCGCTCATTTCTGCAATTATATATACTTCACCGTTGTTTATTCTGTCATAAATATGAAACATTCCGACACCTCGCAGGTGGCATTTTCACACCGTTTTTTCGTATGCCACATTTGATGTTATTATACCATAAAAGAGCCATTCTTCGCAAAAAAGGTTTCAATTGTGATTTTTGCGTTAAATATAATGACTTTTTGCTTATTTTCTGCTAAATTATTAAATGGTGTCTTATGTGCGGATAATAGAATCCGTAAAAGACAAAAGTTTTAATTGGCAAGGTATTGTAATGAAAACCGGACTTATACTTGAGGGTGGCGGACTTCGCGGAAGTTTCAGCGCCGGAGTACTTGACGTTTTTATAAGAGAAGGAATTACTTTCGATTACGCCTGCGGTGTTTCTGCAGGTGCGGGAGTGCTTTACAATTTTATAGCAGGACAGGAAGGACGTACCAAACAGGTCTTTTTATGTCCGAGGGAACATTCCTATTACGGCTTCAGAGAATTATGCCGCAGCGGCCATTTCATGAATCTTAACAAACTCTACGGCGAAATGGCTTTTGAAGAACCCCCTTTTGAATTTGATAAATATTTTGCGTCCGAAACGGAAGTGGAAGTTGTTGCTACCAACTGTGTTACGGGCAAGCCGGAATACTTAAAAGATAACGGAACCATAGACAGTCTTTTTGACTGCGGTCGTGCGACGGGTTCCCTTCCTTTTATCAGCGGTCCTTATAAAATAGGCGAAAACTATTACATGGACGGTTCCGTATCAGATCCCATTCCCATTAAAAGAGCCATGGAAAAAGGGTGCGACAGAATCATCGTAGTTTCCACCAAGGCAGAGGGAATGAACCCTTCGAACATGAAAAAATACCTTCCGGCAATGAAGGTAAAATATCCGAAATTCAAGGGCTTCAGAGATTCCATAAGAAACAGAATTCCGCTTCTTTTAGGACAGTACGAGATGATGGAAGAAATGGCCAAAGAAGGCACGGTGCTTATATTCCAGCCCGAGGGGCACTGGGATGTTTCACACATGGAAAAAGATATCGAAAAGATACACGCTCTGTATGACGAGGGCGTAAGAGAAGCAAACGTCAGACTTGAAGAAGTTAAAAAGTTTATCAGTGAATAAGTGAGCAGGATATGCAGCAGTCAGGCAAAACAATCAATGTAGGCGTGGACATCGGTTCCACCACCGCAAAAATCGTAATTCGCGACGGCGAGGAAGTTTTATACAAAAAGTATGAGAGACACTACTCTCAGGTTAGACAGAAAACTTTAGAACTCCTAAAAGAAGCCGAACCGTATTTAAGCGATAAAAAAATAAAGATAGCAATTTCCGGTTCCGCAGGACTCGGTGTGGCAGAAATCGCAAGACTCCAGTTCGTGCAGGAAGTTTATGCCACATTTGCTTTGGTTGAGGAAAAAGAACCCGACACCGAAGTTGTAATAGAGCTTGGCGGAGAGGATGCAAAAATCATCTTCTTAAAAGGCGGAGTTGACGAGAGAATGAACGGAACCTGTGCCGGCGGTACGGGCGCTTTTATCGACCAGATGGCCTCTCTTTTAAATGTAACTCCCGATGAACTCGATGAAATGAGTCTTAAGTGCGAAAAGGTTTATCCTATCGCATCAAGATGCGGCGTATTCGCTAAGACGGATATTCAGCCCCTTATCAATCAGGGTGTTTCAAAGAACGATATCGCTGCAAGTATTTACATGGCAGTTGTCAATCAGACGATTGCAGGTCTTGCACAGGGCAGAAAAATAAAAGGCAAGGTAATGTTCCTCGGCGGCCCTCTTTTCTACAACAAGGGCTTAAGAAAAGCCTTCAGGGAAACATTAAAGCTTGACGATAACAATGCACTTTTCCCCGAGTATTCTCTTTATGCGGTTGCTCTCGGTGCTTCGATTTTCGCTGAAAAGGCTGAAAAGACCTACGAGTATGGCAAACTCATCGAAATGATGGAAGATGCCGTAGCGCAGAGAAGAGAAGTTGCTCATATGAGCGCACTCTTTGAAAACGACGATGAATTAAAAGAGTTTAAAGACCGTCACGGGAAAGAAACGGTTGAATTCAAGGATATCGAAGCTTACTCGGGCGATGCATATCTTGGTATCGACTGCGGTTCCACGACCACAAAACTCGTTCTTATAAACGACCAAAAGGAAATCCTCTGGCATTACTACAATTCCAACAAGGGAAATCCTGTAGACGTCGTAAAAGAAAAATTAAAAGAAGTCCGTACACTCTGCGGCGACAGAATCAAAATTCGTGCATCGGCAGTCACGGGCTACGGTGAGCAGCTTATATTAAACGCATTCCACGTAGACAGAGGACTTGTTGAAACCATGGCTCATTTCATGGCTTCAAAGCAGTTCCTTCCGAATGTGGATTTCATCCTTGATATCGGCGGTCAGGATATCAAGTGTATAAAGATTAAAAACGAAGCGGTCGACAGCATCATGCTTAACGAAGCATGTTCCTCGGGCTGCGGTTCTTTTATAGAGACCTTTGCCAAATCGATGGGCTATGATTCAAAAGAGTTTGCGACCCTCGGTCTTAAAGGCAATGCACCCGTGGATTTAGGCTCCAGATGTACGGTATTTATGAACTCGTCCATCAAGCAGGCTCAGAAAGACGGTGTTTCCGTTGAAAACATTTCCGCCGGAATCTCCGTATCGGTTATTAAAAACGCAATTTACAAGGTTATCAGAGCCAACTCTCCGACAGAACTCGGCGAGCATATAGTCGTTCAGGGAGGTACGTTCTTAAACGACGCGGTTCTTCGTGCGTTCGAAAAAGAAATCGGACACAATGTTGTTCGCCCCGCCATCGCAGGTATCATGGGTGCGTACGGCGCAGCTATTTATTCAATGGGACTCGGCCTTGAAGAATCGACGCTCATGTCTCTTGAGAGCCTTGAAACCTTTACACATACATCCAAAGCAGCAGTGTGCCAGGGCTGTGGCAATCACTGTGCGCTTACAATAAACATCTTCTCGGACGGCGGCAAATTTGTCTCCGGCAACAGATGCGAAAAGATGACCTCCAAAGGCAAGATTGACGAAAAGCTCAATCTCTTCGAATTTAAGAGACAGTATTTTATGAGCCTTACCGCGCCTTTCGAGGAAAACAAAAAAGTCATCGGTATGCCGCTTCAGCTCGGTATGTACGACCTTGCACCGCTCTGGGTCGGAATATTCGAAAACCTCGGATTTAACGTAAAACTCTCCGGACTTTCCTCGAGAGAGACTTATCTTTTAGGACAGGACAGCATTCCTTCCGACACCGTCTGCTATCCCGCCAAGATTATGCACGGCCACATCGAACTTCTCGTAAAAGAAAAGGTGGATGCAATCTTCGCACCCTGCCTAACCTACAACATCGACGAAAAGGTGGGCGACAACCATTACAACTGTCCCGTAGTTGCATATTATCCCGAACTTTTAAGAGTCAACATGGATATCTTAAACGATGTCAAATATTTAGCACCGTTCTTAAGCGTATCCGACGAGGAAGAACTTGCAAGAGAACTTTCGTTAAGTCTTCCCGAAGACCTCGTAAAAGCAGATAAAACCCGTATGCTTGAAGCAGTAAAAGCAGGTTTTGCAAAATACAATAAATACAAAGAAGATCTCTATGCCGAGACCGAGAGAATCATCACAAGAGCCAGAGAATTAAACAAAAAGATTATGGTTCTTGCGGGAAGACCTTATCACATCGATCCCGAAATCGGCCACGGAATAGATTTGCTTGCATGCAGCCTTGGATTTGCGGTAATTACCGAAGAATCCATCGCCCCGAGAGTGGGCAAGGTACCGACCAATGTACTTAACCAGTGGACCTTCCATCAGAGACTTTACAGAGCAGCCAATTATGCGGTAACTCAGAAAGACATGGAACTCGTTCAGCTTGTATCCTTCGGATGCGGTATCGATGCAATCACGACGGACGAAGTCAGATCCATCGTGGAAAACGCAGGCAGAATTTACACACAGATTAAAATAGACGAAATCAACAATCTCTCGGCAGTCAATATAAGACTTCGTTCTTTGCTTGGTGCACTTGAGATGAGAGAGGGCAGGGAATAAATGAACGACGCAGAAAGAGTGGAATTTACCGCGGAAATGAAAAAGGATTATAAAATCCTCATACCGACGATGCTTCCGCGTCACTTAAAAATGCTGGCTTCCCTTATGAGAGTTTACGGCTATGATGCTGAACTTTTGGAAAACAGCGGCAGAGAAGTAATTGAAACCGGACTTAAGTACGTGCATAACGATACATGCTATCCCGCGACACTGGTCGTAGGACAGTTTATCAACGCATTGCAGAGCGGAAAATACGATGTTCACAAAACCGCACTTTTCTTCACACAGACAGGCGGTGGCTGCAGAGCATCAAACTACATTTCCCTTATAAGAAAAGCACTTAAAAAAGCCGGTTACGGATATATGCCTGTTATCTCCTTAAACTTTGTGGGCATGGAAAAGAACTCGGGCTTTAAACTGACGCCGCTGATGGTTAGAAGAATGCTTTATTCCGTACTCTACGGCGATGTCATCATGACACTCTGCAACCAGGCCAAAGCCATGGAAGTACACCGCGGAGACGCTGAGGCCAAAGCCGATTACTGGACCAAAAAGTTAGTCGATCAGCTTGGCAAATCCGGACCGCTTCCTTACAGCACCATCAAAAAAAATTACAGGGAAATGGTAAAAGACTTTGCATCTATTTCGATGACAAAGGATTCAAGAATAAAGGTCGGAATCGTCGGCGAGATATATGTAAAATTCTCACCGCTTGCCAACAGAAATCTTGAGAACTATTTAATTTCCGAAGGCGCTGCACCGGTAATGGCAGGACTTTTGGACTTCCTTCTCTTTTATGTTTACGGCCGTATCATCGAGCATGATATGTACAGAACTCATAAAAAGAGCATTGTGCTTTTAAAACTTGCATACAAGCTCTTCCTTAAAAAGCAGAAGGACATCATCAACATCATAAAAGAAGAAAGCGACTTCGAAGCACCCACGCCTTTCGAGCACACCGTGGAACTCGTAAAACCTTACATAAGCCTCGGCGTAAAAATGGGTGAAGGATGGTTGCTTGTGGCCGAAATGATAGAGCATATCGACAAAGGCACCAACAATATCATCTGTACACAGCCTTTCGGATGTCTGCCGAACCACATCGTGGGTAAGGGCGTTATGAAAATCGTCAAGGAAAAGAACCCCGGCGTCAACATCATCGCAATCGACTACGATGCATCTGCGAGTGAAATCAACCAGCAGAACCGAATCAAGCTCCTTCTTGCAAACGCAAACAAGGATCTGTAAACAATCATAAAAGAATCAAAGGACTGATTTGCGTCAGTCCTTTTTTTATTTCTTTTATGAGCCGCAATAATGTTCACGCTGCAGCATAGTGCACAAACAACGATACAATATTGGTATATTTATTAGTAAATATATACAAAAAACTATTGAAATTATAAATAATATATAGTAATATAATTCCACACCCTGCCAGAATCCTCGGGGCCGACTCCGCACATTCGTGCATCTTTCTCAGTGACACAGCAAATCTAAGTACATAAACGACAGACTGAACGGGCGGTATGCGTTTAAGGAAAGGACGTGTTTTCTTTTGGTCCCAAATTTTCTGGCAGGAGGGTTTCAAGGGAAAGAATAAGACGGAAAGAGGGGCGTTTATACGTCCCTTTTTTCGTTGATAATAAAGCGGGTATGGGTTATACTGTGTTATGGAGGACTAACTCATGAAAAAAAGCTTTAAAGTGACGGGAATGAGCTGCGCGAACTGCGTGGCGAACGTTGAAAAAGCCGTCAGAAAAATTGAAGGAATAAAAGAGGTAAACGTCAATCTGGTTGAAGAACTGATGCTTGTCTCTTTTGATGAAAATAAAACAAATACCGATGCGATTGAGGAAGCAGTAAAGAAAGCCGGTTACGGCGCATCGCTTATCGGCGGTGAGGAAAAAAAGAAAACGGTGGCAAAGCCCGAGAAAGACTATAAAATCTACGGTCTTATCGCATCCGTCATTATCATAATCGCACTCATGGTTATCGCCATGGGACCTAAATGGGATATTTCCACGAACGCACTTTTACAGTTTATTCTGGTAATTCCCGTACTCATCATCAACAGACACTTTTTCATAAATGCATTTAAGGCATTAAGATCCGGCGGAACCAACATGGATGTACTGGTATCGCTCGGTTCTTCATGCGCGCTCATCTACAGTCTGTTCGGACTTTTTATGATTTTGATTTGCTGCGAAAAAGGTGACCTTGAGCACGCAGAACACTATTCAATGAATCTTTATTTTGATTCGGCCGGAATGATTTTAACACTTGTATCCGTCGGCAAATATCTCGAATCAAAGTCTAAAAGAAAAACCAAGGACGCAATCGAAGGTTTGATTGATATGTGTCCTAAAAAGATAATAAGAATAGTTACCGACAAAGACGGAAACGAAAAAGAAGAAACCGTTGCACCTGAAGACATCAAAAAAGGTGATGTAATCCTTATTTCAAAAGGCGAAGCCGCAAGCGTGGACGGAACGATTATTTTCGGAAGCGCAGTATTTGACGAGTCCGCAATAACGGGCGAGAGCGTAGCAGTAAAGAAGGAAGTCGGCGACGAAGTCATTTCCGCCACAATGATAAAAGACGGTTATGTCAGAGTAAAAGCAGAAGGTGTGGGCGAAGAGTCGACACTTATGAAGATAGTCAAAATGACCAAGGAAGCGGGAGCCACCAAGGCGCCTATCGCAAGGCTTGCGGATAAAATCTCGGGAATTTTCGTTCCCGTGATAATAGTTCTCGCGATAATAACCTTCGTTGTTTGGCTCATTATTTCCAAAGATTTTGTCACTGCATTTTCAAACGGCATCTGCGTGCTGGTTATTTCCTGCCCCTGCGCGCTCGGCCTTGCAACACCCGTTGCAATCACGGTCGGAATGGGCATCGGCGCGAAGAAGGGCATTCTTTTTAAGAGTGCTGAAAGTCTTGAGAGATTAAAAAATACAGACACCGTTGTCTTCGACAAGACCGGAACGGTTACCAAAGGCATTGTATCCGTCGAGGGTGAAGTCAGCATGGACGAAGTCAGGGAAACCTCACCCCTTGCAATGAAGCTCCTAAAAGAAATGGGCCTCGAAACCGTCATGCTTACAGGTGACAAGAAAGACAAGGCATTAAAAATCGCCGAAGAAGCAGGCGTTTCATCCGTAAGATATGAACTTAAACCCGAAGACAAGGCAGGCATCGTAAAAGAACTTCAAAGCGAAGGCAAGAAAGTCCTTATGGTAGGCGACGGAATAAACGATGCTCCCGCGCTTGCAACCGCAGAAGTCGGAATGGCAATGGGTGCAGGTAAGGATATTGCAATTGAATGCGCCGACGTCGTGCTTATGCACAGCGACCTTTTGGACGTAATCCGCGCAATCAGACTTTCAAAGAAGACAATTCTTAACATCAAGGAAAATCTTTTCTGGGCATTCTTTTACAATGTTTTGATGATACCCGTGGCAGCAGGCGTAATGCAGCCCTTAATCGGACTAAAACTAAACCCGATGATTGGTGCCGCATGCATGAGCTTAAGCAGTATCTGCGTATGCCTTAACGCTCTCAGACTGATGAGCGTGAGACTTGATAAGGATTTGAACAAGAATTATAATGGAATAGGTTGCGAATGCAACATTGAGAAAACAGAAAGCGGGGAAGAAGGTATGATCAGTTTTTCCGTTAACGGAATGATGTGCGCTCACTGCAAGAAGCGCGTGGAAGATACACTTAAAGCCATTGACGGAGTAATTTCCGCAGAGGCCGATCTTGAGAAAAAGAGTGTGAGCGTTGAAACCGACGGAAGCGTTTCCGAAGATACTTTAAAGGCTGCTGTAAAAGAAGCCGGATACGAAGTATAAATCCCATAAAAGAAGTAAACGTAATCGTATATAAAATGAGGATGAAATGACAGATATATGTGTAATCGGCGGTGGTCCCGCCGGTGTTTTTGCCTGCTTTTTTGCGGCGAACGAAAATAAAAAAGTCACTCTGATTGAGCGAAATGACGACGTGCTTAAAAAACTTCTTTTAACCGGTAACGGAAAGTGCAACTATTCCAATTCCGATTTAAAGAGCGAGTACTATAATTTCGGCAAAGATCATCCGTATTCGAAATTAATCGAGGAGTTCGATTCCGAAAAGCTCGAAGAGTTTTTTATGGACCGCGGAATGCCCACATACGGAAAGAACAACTGCAAGTACCCGAGAAGTGAGAGAGCCGAGACAGTTAAAAACGTGCTTTCAGAAATGCTTGAGGAAAAAAAGATAGAAGTACTGACCGGTAAGAAAGTAGTTTCCGCAGAATTTCGTCCGGGCAAGAAAATTGACGTAAATGCATCCTCAAGAGCGCTCAGCGATAAAGACCTGCCTCACTTCACTTTAAAGTTTGAAGACGGCGAAAAAATAGAGTGCAAAAAGCTTATTATCGCGACAGGCGGAAAAGCCTATCCTTCGACAGGTTCAGACGGCGGCGGCTACAGACTTGCAAGAGCATTAGGCCACACAGTGACCTTTACATATCCCGTGCTCACAAGACTTTTTACGGAAGAAAAGAGCGTAAAAGAAATGGCAGGCGTCAGATTCAAAGCGAAGGTTTCGGCAATGGTTGAAGGAGAGATCGTTTCTTCCGAGGAGGGAGAACTTCAGTTCACCGAGAACGGACTCTCAGGAATCTGCATTTACAATTTGAGCAGATATATTTCCAAGCCTTTGGAAGACGGCTTAAACTGCAACGTGGTTGTGGACTTTATGCCGGAAATGGCCAAAGAGAGCATGGATTATTATATTGAAAAACTGATTCAGAAAAACAAAGACTGGAGAGGTCTTTTAGCAAATATTTTCGGAGAAAAAACAGCAGGTCTTATTTATAAAAGAATCGTATCCGAAGCAAACGGTGCGACGGGAGCAGACCTTATATCTCATTTTACGAACGGTATAAAAAATTATAAAATCAAAATTTCCGGTCACGATTCATTCAGCAATGCGCAGGTTACAAAAGGAGGGGTCAGCATCGACGAGGTCGATGAAAATATGGCTTCCAAAATCTGCCCGGGACTTTTCTTTGCGGGAGAAGTACTCGATGTTGACGGAAAGTGCGGAGGATATAATCTCCATTTTGCTTTTGCATCAGGCAGAAGAGCCGGCTTAAGCGCGGGAGAATAAACAGGAGAGGAAAATATGATTAAGAAAAAGATTTTTGCAGTAGCGGCAGCAGTTACAATGAGCTTAACACTCGTTGGATGTACTCTTACACCTTTTCAGATAATGGACGGTGACGGAATGGTACATGAGGATCCGACGGCCACGCAGACTCCCGATCCCGTAAAACCCGGGGGAGGAGAAGACGATGGCGGTAATACAAATAACCCCGATATTAACGTGCCCGCAAATACCGTAGATAACGATGCGATTATCGATTCTTTTATAAACGGTGAAACCAAGGCTAAATTTGACCATGTCATTGCGGATGAGGATACATACTATTCTCTCGATGAAATGGTAACTGCACGCGGCGAGGAACTCTTAAACTGGTTCGCATATGATGAAGAGCATACTGTAAGTTATACCGTTACAGTCAATTATGCTTATATCGACTGCGGAAACGACGGCGAAAGAGATTTGGGAATTAATATCGATTACATAGTAGATCCCGGAGATGAAGATGCATACGATCAGTACATATACGATGATTTCATCTTAATGGTAATTGACGGCGAATTGAAATGTATCACCATGACAGAAAGCTATTACAGATCATATGGTGAAATCAATCAGTACGGATACATATCCGAAGGCGGAAGCGGCGGAGCAAACTTACATGTCTTCACCGGACGTTTTGTCAATTCAAAAGGCGAGATAGTTTATGACTATAACTGCGATTACTATATGGGTTATGCGCAGCCGACGATTCACTCATTCTGCGTACCCGAAGAAATAAGAGATGAAGCTCCCGAGGAAATATACGATTATGAGAGCTCAACATTCTTCAATACTTCCGTATATAATTTCAATGAAGCTCCCGACTATCCCACCGATCTTAATTGGGTAGACGGTAAGTATGATGCGGAAAGCCAGGCAAAATACGATAAGTACGAGAAAGAATATGACGAATGGCTTTCGAAAAACATCTTCGTATTTGAAGACGAAAACGGTGATGCTCCGGAACTTCCCGATGATTTGAAAAAGTTTATTGACGACAACAATATTACGTATTATACCCCGAAGGAATTTAATGAACTTTTAAGCAAGCATCAAGCCGAGATAGGACTTACGGACAAAGTTGCATCAAACGAAAATCCCGAATGGATTCTTTTATACGATCAGACAGCTGAATTCGACGAAGAAATTGAAAAGCAGTATATCGGTGAATATGTCGACGATTTAAACGATCCTAACCTTCAGATTGCCAAGGGCGAAGACGGAAAATTCATTATACAGATAGGTATTTACAGACTTTGCTTCCTTGATGACGGCGTCGGAGAATTTCAGGATGACAAAATGGTCTTCACAATTTCCGACGATAACGGCAATCCGATGGAAGGCTATCTCATCGTTACCGAAGACGGTGAAGCAACGGTAACATTTACCAAATCCGAATGGGATTATATCGAAGACGGCGACACGTATACTTACACAAAGTCTTCCGATACACCCAACATTTTCGTATACGAATTTGACTTTGATAATTAAAGACCATAAAAGAAAGAGACTTATATGACCAAAAGACTTTACAATGCTAAGATACTTACAATGGTTCCCGGCGAAGAGATTTTCGACGGCGAAATCCAGATTGACGGAAACAAAATCACATATGTCGGAAAGACTCCCGCAGACAATGCAAGAGCAAAATTTGACGAAGAAATCGACTGCGAGGGAAACGTGCTTCTTCCCGGATTTAAGAATGCGCATACGCATTCCGGAATGACGGCTTTTCGTTCGCTTGCGGACGATTTAAATCTTCAGGACTGGCTAAATAACGAGATTTTCCCGAGAGAAGCTAAGATGACTCCCGAGGATGTTTACTGGCTGACCAAGCTTGCTTATCTTGAATATCTCACATCAGGTATTACAGCCTGCGGAGATATGTATTTAACTCCCGAAAGCATTTTTGATGCATCCGTAGAATTCGGCATGAGATGTCAGATGGTATCGGGGTTAAATAAATTCGGACCGACACTCGAAGTGCTTGAAAGAAGATACAATGAGCTTAACAACAAAAACAGCCTTGTAGGATTCTTAATGGGTGTTCACGCAGAATACACCTGCGACAAAGAACTTCTTGAAAAAGTATCAGAACTCATTCACAAATACAAAGCACCGCTTTACACACATATGTCGGAAACCAAGACCGAGCATGAGGAGTGCATCCAAAGATACGGTATGACGCCCATGGCTTTATTTGACAGCCTCGGACTCTGGGATTTCGGCGGCGGTATATATCATGGCGTATGGTGTGACGAAGCAGACATGGATATCATGAAAAAGAGAGGCCTGAGGGTTGTTACCAATCCCGCATCGAATGCCAAACTTGCAAGCGGAATCGCTCCTATCCAAGCATATCTTGAAAAAGGCATTGAAGTGGCAATCGGTACCGACGGACCTTCTTCAAACAACTGCCTTGATTTCTTCAGGGAAATGTTCCTTGTTACGGCGCTTGCGAAGATAAAAGAAAACGATCCGAAGGCAGTGGATGCAATGGAAGTTTTAAAGATGGCATGCGTTAACGGAGCCCATGCAATGGAGCTTTCTGACAATGACGCTTTAGCTGTCGGAAAGCTTGCCGACATCATTATGATTGACCTTTACCAGCCCAATATGAGACCGATTTTGAACATTTCCAAAAACATCGTATACTCAGGTTCGAAAACAAATATAAAAATGACGATGATTGACGGAAAAGTTTTATACAAAAATGGTCAATTTAATGATACAATAGATGTTGACGAAATTTATTCAAAATGCGAAGAGATTACTAAACGACTCAGATAAAGGGGGAATACTAAAATGCAGAAGATGACTTTTACTTCAAACCAGACAGCATTTGAGTATGCGATTTACGAAATAGTAGGAAGTTATTTCAAGAAGGCTACATGCCAGTCTACAATTCAGGAACAGAAGCTTATTGTTCATTTCAAAGAGCAGAAGCAGGATACACAGTGCCTGATGGAGAACAAGGTAGACGGTTATGTAAGAGCCGTTCTTCTTAAAAAGCTTCCGCCCGAAATATGGGATGAAGAGGTTACAGTCGAGATCAGAAAGACTCCCGAGAGCGACCTCATGAATATAATCTTTTACGGCGAGAAATATGCGCTTATCGTAAAAGGCGCGTACAGAGGCAAAAACAACGCCGAATTTAATTACAGATTTTTCACTAAATAATGGACAAAAAAACTTTAGAAATATTAGAGTACAATAAATTAATAAAGTTACTCTCCGACCATGCATCAAGTGAACTCGGAAAGATTAAATGCGCCTCTCTGCATCCTTTACGGAATAGAGAGGCGATTTTAAACAATTTGGAAAATACTTCCGATGCGGTTGCACGTATTCTTTCAAGCAGAAAGATTTCTTTTTCGGGCAATAAAAACCTCGAGGAAATCTTTAAGGCAATGAGTGTCGAGGCCAACCTTGACACGAAAGAACTGCTCATGGTTGCATCCAGTGCGGAATGTGCAAAGACTGCAGCATCCTACGGACTCGAGGAAGAAAGAGAAGATTCCTTAAGAGCCATGTTTGAAGCGCTCGTTCCCATGGAAGAACTTTCCGGTAAAATCAGAAAAATCATTCTTTCCGAAGACGAGATTGCGGATGATGCATCGAGCACCTTAAAAGACATCCGAAGAGAAAAGGTCAACACGACCGCAAGGATTCATTCGGATTTAAACAAAATGGTTAATTCCACTTACAGAAGCTATCTGCAGGATGCCGTTATTACCATGCGAAACGACAGGTACTGCATACCCGTAAAAGCTGAGTATAAAGGCAGCGTAAAGGGTATTGTTCACGACCAGTCCAGAGGCGGTATGACGTTCTTTATCGAGCCTGCGGGAATCGTGGAATTAAACAACCGCATTCAGGAGCTTGAAGTCGAGGAAAAGGAAGAAATCGCAAGAATTCTTCATATGCTTTCGATGGAAGCGGCTTCACATCTTGAGGAACTTAAATCCAATCAGGAAATCATGACAAATCTTGATTTCATCTATGCGAAGGCTGCTCTTGCAATCGACGAAGAGGCGGTAATGCCGGATTATGAGTCCGGAGAATACCTTGACATAAAGAAAGCCAGACACCCTTTTATCGAAAAAGGAAGAGTCGTTCCGATAGATATTGTTCTCGGAGAAAATTATTCCTGTTTAATCGTGACAGGTCCCAACACCGGCGGAAAGACGGTATCTTTAAAAACCACGGGTCTTTTATGCGCGATGGGTCAGTCGGGACTTTTCATCCCCGCAGCGCCCGGCAGCAAGTTAAAGATATTCAGGGATATTTATGCCGAAATCGGAGACGAGCAGAGCATTGAGCAGAACTTATCGACCTTCTCGGGTCATATGACGGGAATTGTCAGGATCCTAAAAGAAGCAAATCACAACAGCTTATGTCTTTTCGACGAACTCTGTTCAGGTACCGATCCGACCGAAGGAGCGGCGCTTGCGATTGCCATAGTTTCAAGACTCATGGAAAAGCGCGCTACGATTATGCTTACGACACACTATTCGGAGCTTAAGGTGTTTGCCTTTAATACCGAGGGTGTTGAAAACGCATGCTGCGAATTTGATATAGAAACTCTTTCTCCCACATACAAACTTTTCATAGGTATCGCGGGTAAAAGTAACGCATTTGCGATATCCGAAAAACTCGGACTTGATAAAAGAATCATTGAGCGAGCTTCCAAGGAAATGGATGAGACCGAGGGCAATTTCGAAGACCTCTTAAAAGATCTTGAAGATACCAGAAAGAAACTCGAGGCCGACAGGGAAGAGGAAGAGAAACTCAAAAAAGAAGTTGAGAAGTTAAAAGAAGAACTCAACAAGAGCAATGAGAATGTCCGCGAGGCCAGAGAGAAGATATTACGCGAGGCCAGAGAGGAAGCCAAGAGCATCCTTGAAGACGCCAAGGAAGAAGCGGATGAAGCCATCAGACTTTACAATTCCGGAATGACCATTCAGGAAATGGAAAAGAAGAGGGCTACACTTAGAAAGAAGATTGACGACAATTCGTCGAAATTAAGAAGCAACGAAAAGAAGGTTGATAATACCGACAAAAAGGTGGATGCTTCCAAACTTAAAATCGGCGATACTGTCCGTTCGATTTCACTCGGTATGACGGGTGAGGTTAAAAAACTTCCCGATGCCAAAGGAAATGTAATGATTGCTTCGGGCGTAATGGAATTTAAGGTTAAAGCAACCGACCTTGTTTACGCCAAGGCGAAGGAAGAAAAAGAAGCGGTAAGACCAACATCATACGCTTCGGGATTTTCAAAATCCGCTACGATTTCTCCCGAGATTAATCTTTTAGGATTAAATTCCGACGAAGCGATTGCCAAGCTGGATAAGTACTTAGACGATGCATATTTATCTCACTTACACAGTGTCAGAATCGTGCACGGCAAAGGTACGGGAGCGCTTCGCGCGGCTATTCATAAGTATTTAAGAGGCATAGATTTTGTCAGTGAATTTGCGCTTGCCGAACAGGGCGAGGGCGATGCAGGTGTTACCGTGGTTAAGTTTTAGCTAAAAGAAAGGAAAGAAAAATGATTTCCAAACAGAAGATACTGATTGTAGACGACGACAACAACATCGCGGAGCTTGTTTCTTTGTACCTTACAAAGGAATGCTATGAGACCATGATTGTAAATGACGGCGAATCCGTAAAAGGAGCGCTCGAAACATTTGCACCCAATCTCATTCTTTTAGACCTTATGCTTCCCGGCATCGACGGATATCAGGTTTGCCGTGAAGTCAGAGCCGAAAGCAGAATTCCCATCATCATGCTCTCCGCAAAGGGCGAGATTTTTGATAAGGTTTTAGGTTTAGAGCTCGGTGCAGACGACTATATGGAAAAGCCTTTTGATTCTAAGGAACTTGTAGCCAGAGTAAAAGCAGTACTTCGCCGTTACAAAGAAAAAGAAGTAAAGCCTCAGGAGACCGCAAAGACGGTTCAGACCGTGGAATATCCCGATCTTCGCGTATCTTTAACCGACTACTCGGTTATTTATAAGGGCGAGAGCGTAAACATGCCTCCGAAGGAACTCGAACTTTTATTCTTCCTTGCTAATTCTCCCAACCAGGTTTTTACCAGAGAGCAGCTGCTTGACAGAATCTGGGGCTACGATTATCCCGGCGACACAAGAACCGTGGACGTACATATCAAGAGAATCAGAGAGAAAATCAGCGATCACGAAAAGTGGAAAATAGAAACTGTATGGGGTGTCGGTTACAAATTTACTACAGCTTAGAACGGAGTTTTTATGAGATATATAAAAGATATAAAAGACGGAAATGCCGTACAGGATGTTTATCTCTGTAAGACCAAAAATTCAGCCACAACCAAGAACGGCAAAGAATATTTAAACGTTATTCTCGGAGATAAAACCGGAAATGTCGACTGCAAAATCTGGAATACGGACAGCGCGGGAATCGGTGATTTCGAGCCGATGGACTATGTGTTTGTAAACGGAGAGGCCAAGACTTTTAACGGCAATCTTCAGGTGGATATAAGACAGATAAGAAAAGCCGACGCATCGGAATACAATCTCGAGGATTTTATTC